>Ga0070765_100000005_pt1 | contig 219362 bp, 179 predicted proteins | sample HubBroMetageWFT5_FD_71516 | JGI IMG/M metagenome (GOLD analysis project Ga0070765, IMG submission 71516) | Warmed and freeze-thawed soil microbial communities from the Hubbard Brook experimental Forest, New Hampshire - Hubbard Brook CCASE Soil... | ecosystem: Environmental > Terrestrial >...
TGTTCGAGTCGTTGATGCTGGCATCCTGCATCTGGATCACCAGCAAAAGATTTCCAGCGGCAATTGCGGCTCCTGCTCCGGTTGCCGTGCCTACGGGGATGGAGGTTGCTCCCGCGGCTACGTTCGCGGTTCCTGGATAATAAGTATTTAGAGTGCCGGTGAGATTGGTTCCGGGCGCGGCCTGGGAAACGGTGCCGCAAGCAACGGCCTGCACCGTCGCTACCGCTACATATGTGTTGTTGCCTGAGTTCAGGTCAGGCGGGGTGCCGGAATCGGAAACGGTGGCGGTATTGGCGTACGATCCCGAGGCGGCGGCGGTTTCCACTACCGTAACCGTGGCATTTGCGCCGCTATTCAGCGTGCCTATGGTGCAGATGATGGGGTTGGCAGTGGTGACGCAGGTGCCCTGGCTCGGGGTTACCGTACCCAGCGTCATTCCGGCAGCGAGAGTGTCAGACAACTTGACGGTATTGGCCGCGGACGTTCCATTGTTGAATACATTGATGGTGTACGTAGTACTCTGCCCGAGAAAGACCGCGCTTCCGACACTGGTGGTGACTCCGATGTCGGCGGCGGAGGGGTTGATGGAGACGGCGCCCTGCGACCAATTGGAGGTGGCATTGAAGAGCTCGGCGATGGGCACGCTGGGCGCGCCGCTGCGGTAGCTGCCGGTGCCGGTTACATCGCGATTGGCATTGCCTCCGGTGCTGATATTCCACTGCGAAACTTGTGGGCCGGGGACAGTGACGGTGGGAGTGCCTCCCGTTGCCATGGTGTCAAAGACCATGCCGTTGATCACACTCGACACATCGAGCTGCGAGTTGCAGGCCGATGCGGGATTCGCGCTGGTGATGCAGCCGGCAGCGGCTCCGTCGGCGGATACAAAGGCACTGAGGGGCACGGTCTGGTCGACGCCGGTAAATGTGGTGGCGCCGGTGACCACACCGACAGTGGCAGCGGTTGGAACGTTTACCGAAACTATGACGTTGAAAGTTCCATTGACCGGAGCGAGGAGATCCCACATCTCGACACGGCGGGAGGTGCCGGCATCGTTGTGCGCTCCCAGCAGTGTGAGCGCGGTTCCGTTGTAGGTGACGCCGGTTACGGCCGTCGCGGTGCTATTGGTAAGGTCGATGGAGACGCCGACGATCAACAGACGGTTGGCGGTGGCCGTGGTGGTGTGGGCGAAGGTAAGAGTTGACGTTCCAGCGCCGGTCAGGCGGCCCGAGTCTGAGGTGGTCGAGTCGAAGGCCACTTGCGCGTGCAAGCAGGGCGCGGCGAGCAGGGCCAGCAGCAGACTTAAGACGCCGAGAATGTTTCGCGCGCCTTGGCTTATTGGGCTCGGCGCGGTTGAGCGGGGCCGGCGCAAGCCCGCCATGGTTGAGAGCTTCGTCACTACGGACTGGCCTCGCGCCGTGACTCGGAGCAAGCGTCCGGCCATGCCTCGGAACTTCGCGCGCACGATTCTGCTTCCGACGCGCACGTCTTTGGCTACGGCGACGCCGAGAATCTGATGGCGTTGCACCGCGGGATCGTCTTGCAGGGCGCAATCCCCGCGGGTGAGGAATACATTGCGGCGAGCGTCGGCGCGGATCAGGCGGTGCAGGCGGAAGCCATAGTCGCTCTTCACTAAAACAATGTCCCCTCGGCGCAAACGCTCGCCGGAAGCGGGTTTCACGTAAACCATCTCTCCATCGCGAATGGCGGGAGACATGCTGGCTCCGCGTGCCTGGAAGCGGACGCGGAGTCCGGCTTGCAGGCAATCCAGGCTGAAGGCTTCGAATTGTTGCGACTCCGGACGGTCCTGGCTCAGACGATCAGTACCAGGACGATCTTTACCAGGACGATCTTTACCAGGACGATCCTTGCTCAGACGATCAGTGCTCAGACGATCAGTGCTCAGACGATCCTTGCTCAGACGATCAGCGCTGGGACGGCCTTTACTCAGGCGATCAGTGTTGGGGCGATCAGTCACGGAAGTTGAGGATCCTCTCCACGGCGCGATGGTCGGGCTCGAAAGAGTAGTGATAGCAGGGGACGGTGTCGGCAACTCGCTCCAGGAAGCTCAATGCGGAGTCGACATACTCGTGACGGTGAAACGGGACGAAGGCGCGGGCAAATAGTTCGGCGACCATCTGGCTGCGGGTGAGACGGGTCAGCACGTTGCCGTGGCCGTGTTCGAGGACGAAGATGCGTTGCAGCGGGGCGCGCTGCGGTAGGGCAAAGCATCCCTCACCATGCCAGGGAGTGCCGTACATAAAGATCTGCGTCGCACCTTCGCCGGCTGGATGCTCGCGAACAATAATGCGGTCGTCGCTCAGGATGTCGACCTTGTGGAGCGAGGTCCAGAGGCGTGCCGTCGTGCTCTTGCCGGCGCCGGAGTGACCGACGAACAAATTGCTTGCGCCGTCGGGGCCGACGATGCCAACGCCGTGCAGTTCAATCGCTTTTTCATGCGTGAGACGGTGGATGATCAGGAGTTCATCGAGGGGATAGCCCAGAGGTTCGATGGCATACCCCAACCTTTCACCAAACTCTTCGCTTATCTGGAGCAGTGCCGAATGGAAACCTGTTTGGGTGAGCAGCCTTTTGTACGGCCCGGCACCCAGAGGAGTGCTGTAGAAATCAAATTGAAGGCCACCGGAGAACTCATATAGCTTCCAGGTCTGGCCGGAGTCAAATAGCGGGAACGCGCTGCTCGGGGCCAACTGCGACAGCCACTCAACCTGCAAATCGATACCTGTATCGAAGGAATCCGCCCGAAACGGCTCAAGCGAGAAGGGAAGACCGAACATGCGATCCGCTGTCGTCCTGATCGACACCCCGCCGATGCTCAGCTGACTTGTGTGCAAGATTGTACCTGCAGGCCAAGCTGCATCGCGCTGCGCCGAGATCATAGTGTCGTGCACGTCTACGATCCGAAGTTCTGGCAGAATGGAATTGCATTGCATGTGGCCATGGCCCCCGACCCTCCGTTGAACGTCTTGCAGGCCCCCAGGACCGCCTCTTCTGGGCGCAGACTTATCGTCGTCAGTCGCGGCGGTTCATAGGACTTCTTACTGTCGGCTTGATTTAGCTCGTCGTTCATTCATCCTCCACTTGCACCCCGCCTAAAGCTTGTAAACGCCGGCCGCAGGGAGATGCGATTGCTTGCGCTCAATGATTTCCGCAGCTCCCGCAGCCTCCCGCCATCGTGCTCGAATTGTTCAGAATCGGAAGGATTTGTTGCGGACCTACCCAGCTCTCCACATCGATCTCGTTATTTCGAATTCGTCGCGCCGACTCCAGAACTTCAGCGTGCTCTGTGCCACCGGCACAGAACTCGCATTCGCCGTGCGCCGGGACCTCGACTCCGATCGCCGCCGCTCGCAGGTGCGCCACATGGCAAAGAAACGCCACTGGGCTCTCCTTGTCTCCGTTTTCCATTTCGCCATTCGCCGGACACATCCCGCAGAGCGACTGAATGCGGCATTGGATACACTTCGTCACTCGCGTGCGTTTGCGGGTTCGCAACTGCAGCAGGGATTCCTCCCAGACCCGCGTTAGCCCAGCCTCTTGAACGCGGAAGGTCTCCTGCTGCGAAATTACGCAAATACCCATCTCTCCATAGGCATTAATGGCAAACGAGTTGATCCCTCCGCCACAGAAATACACGCTGTCGTTTTTCGCAAGGTTGGGGGGATTTTCCAAGTCGCGCTTCGCCAGTCTGAGGTATTCACTGACTCCTTGCGGAGCATTCAAGTCGAGCGCGACTACTTCCTCGGGCGTAAGCCGTACTGCCAGCGGACTCTGGGAGCAATCGATGCGGGGATTGATCTGACCGTCCATCTTGAATTCGACACCTAACTCTTCCTCAGCGAATTGCCGCATCGCTACAACTTCATGCTTGTTGATGCTAGTGGCGACCGTCTTTAACTTGAGCGGCAGTCCCCTTTCGCGCAGCAGGTTGATGCCGCGCAGGCATCTTTCGTAGGAGCCGGGGATCTGGGTCAACTCTTCGTAGGTCTCTTTGGTCCGGCCGTACAGCGTGATCTCGATGGCAAAGGGCGGCCACTCGACCAGGTAGTCGGCGATCTTTTCGTTGATGAGCGTGCCGTTGGTGAAGAGGGTGATGAGGAAACCCTTCTTCTTGGCGTAGGTGTAGATTTCGAGAAAATCTTTGCGGGCGAAAATTTCTCCTCCGGTGTAGAGGAGCCAGAAGCAGCCCATCTCGACGAGTTCGTCGAGCATGTGGAAATGCTCTTCGGTGGACATTTCGCGGGTGCGGGCGTCCTGGTCGCCCATGGGAAGGTTGTTGTAGCAGTGCTGGCATTCGAGGGGACAGCGCCGCGTCACTTCGATGGAAACCTGCATCGGCACGCGCTCACCAGCTTGCCGCTGGTGGAGATCCGCGCTGAATGCACCGTAGCTTAACTGTTCCATACTTCTCCTGACCCAGTTGCCTCTGATCTGGCTGGGTACGGCGGGACCGTGGTTGCTGTCACCACCAATATCAATGCAAGCCTGCCGTCTCCAACACCTGTTGCCGGTTCGGTTCTGTCGCGGTCATGCTTATCTCGGGCATGGCAGCGCTTTTGTCGATCTCGACCTGGCAGATCTCGACCAAGCCGACCGAGAGCATGTCGTTTAGAAATTGCGTTACATCTTTCTGCGCCTGCTCTTGCGGAACGTCGTACTCGCGTTCCACCGCGTCGATCAAATCTGTGAGCCCTCGAGGTGAGTCCAACAACTGCCAAATCAAAGAGCCGGTTCCGTTGAAGCTGTAGATCGACGCCAGATCGCCGACCTTGCCGCGCACCGGGACGATGAGGGTTTCGCCGGCGACGACGCGGGAAACAACGCTGCGGGAACGCACGAAGATCTGCTCTGCTGGCTCGGTGAGCGGGTCGGAATCTCCGTGGTTCCGTTCTGGTGACGTGTTGGGACTCATCGAAAGACTGCCTCGCTGGTGTTCAAATTGAGATTACGGCAGAACTTCCGCCCTAAACAATCGTTCATCGGTGGCGGGTATTGGGTTGGTTATCATCGCGCTTGGTTCCCAACTAGTGACAAAAACAGGGTTTAGGGGGCTTGCTTCCGGGGATGGCGGGGCCCGAAGAGGGCGCGCCGGGAAGGTCGGAGTGTGGGGGCGTGCGGCAAAACCTTCCAGTGGACAAACGAAACAAAACGCTATAAAAAGAAGAACGAAACAAAAGCTCTTCGCCGGCATGGCCGGCGCGGCGGAACTGCCAGGGAAACGAAACCTCGATTGCTGAACGAAGAACGCCGCCGCGCTATCTTGGACATCCTGCACCGGCAGGGCCGCGTGCTGGTCGCGGAACTCTCGCGGCACTTCCAGACTTCTCAAGTCACGATCCGCAAAGATCTCGAAATTCTGCACGCTCACGGCCAGGTGCACCGCACGCATGGCGGCGCTCTGCCGGCGAGGGAGAGCGTTTTGGAAGATCCAACCCTGCGGGAGAAGGAGAAACTGCACCGGCAGGAAAAACTGCGGATTGCGGAAGCGGCCGCCGGAAAAGTGACGGAAGGCCAGGTGGTCATCCTGGACTCGGGCACCACGACCACCGCTATCGCCCGTGCTCTGCGCGATTTTCGGAGCCTCACCATTGTCACCAATGCAGTGAACATTGCGGCGGAGCTGACCGGCACCGCGGTGGAAGTGATTCTGACGGGCGGCACGTTACGCAAGAATTCGTTTTCGCTGGTTGGACCCATCGCCGAAGAAACGTTGCGCCGGCTGAGCGCCGATCTTCTGTTCCTGGGAGTGGACGGATTCGACGTGCACTATGGATTGACGACTCCGAATCTTCTGGAAGCGAAGGTCAACCGCGTGATGGTGGAGGTGGCGAAGCGCACGATTGTGGTATGCGACTCCAGCAAGTTTGGGCGCCGCAGTCTGTCGCTGATCGCGCCGCCATCGCTGCTGCAGGAAGTCATCACCGACCGGGGAGTTCCCAAGTCCGATCTCCGCACCTTGAAGCAGGCGGGAACCGAGATCACGATTGTGTGAAGCTGCGGGAGAAAATCGACCACGGAGGCACAGAGGCACGGAGAGGCAAGAATTATCAGGAATTACTTGAGTCGGGTTGCGGTGCGGGTAGCAGCTCACTCTCCCGGCACGATCTTCGCTCAGACCAATCCGCCCGGACAACCCGCTCGGACAACCCGCTCGGACAAGCGGAAAATGATTCACAGGAGTCTTGATGCCACGTTTTGATGTCACTATTGCCGGCGAACTCAATCTCGACCTGATTCTCTACGGGCTGCCGGAGGAACTTCCGCCCGAGCGCGAACTGCTGGCGGATCGCATGATGCTGACTCTAGGAGGGTCGTCGGCGATCCTGGCGCACAATCTCGCCGCTTTGGGCAGCCGCGTGGGATTTCAATCGCGCATCGGCGACGACGATCTGGGCGAGGCTGCTTTGCAGCCGTTGCAGCAAAGCGGTGTGGATGTTTCGGGAGTACGCCGCGTGCCCGGGCCGGTCAAGACCGGGCTGACCGTCATTTTGCAGCGCGCGGCCTGGCGCAACATGGTGACGTATTCGGGAACCATCGCAGAGCTCACGTGGGACGATCTCGACCTGGGCTACCTCGCCGATTCGCGCCACTTCCACGTCTCTTCTTTTTACCTGCAGGGCGCGTTGCGGCCGCGAGTGCCGGAGCTATTCCGCAAAATGAAGGAGGCCGGACTCAGCACATCGCTCGACACCAACGACGATCCCGACGACGGCTGGGCAGGCGGCCTTGAGGAGGCGCTGCGTTATGTCGACGTCTTCCTGCCCAATGAGCGTGAGGTGCAGAAGGCGGCGGGGGTCACCGATGTTGAAGCCGCAGTAAGAAAACTGGCGAAGCTGGTGCCGCTGGTCGTGGTGAAGCTGGGGCGAGAGGGAGCGATGGCGCAGCGCGGAACTGAACGGTTCGTCAGCCCCGCGGTCCGAGTGGAAGCCGTGGATGCGGTGGGAGCGGGAGACAGCTTTGATGCGGGCTTTCTGCATCAGTATGTGCGGGGCGCTGATTTGCTCACATGCCTGGTCGCGGGCAATCTGGCTGGCGCCTTTTCCACCACGCGATCGGGAGGCACGGAAGCCTTCCGCGACGCAACGTACCGCGCGCAATTCTTCAAAGAACATCTCTCCGGAAGACCTCTTTCCGGAACACCCGTTTCCGGAAGACCTGTTTCCGGAACACCTCTTTCCGGAAGATCTGACTCGGAAAAGTGATGGCCTGCGATTGTTCTCCTTCAGTGACATGGTTACTCTGGTTACCATGGGCAATGCACGAGGTTCGACTATGATCGAGACCGGGCCCAGTTATGAAGAAACTTAGTTTTCTAGTCTCCCTCACGAACGACGAGAACGATTATCAGCAAGAGCAGGCGGCAGCGGCGGAGAAAGCCGCACGGCGGCTTGGGGTGGACGTAAAGATCGTCCATGCCAATAATGACCCGGTCACACAGAGCCAGCAGTTGCTTCACCACATCCAGGGTTCGGCCGGTTCGCGTCCGGATGCCATTGTGTTCGAGCCGGCGAGCGGAACCGGGTTTCCGCAGGTGGCCCGCGCCGCCGTCGCCGCGGATATTGGCTGGGTCGTTCTGAACCATGAGGCAAACTATCTGGAGCAACTCCGGCACGACTGCCACGTCCCGGTTTTCTCCATCAGCTCCGATCACGAAGAAGTGGGCAAGATTCAGGGAAAGCAGTTTGCGGCGCTGCTGCCGCAGGGCGGATCCATCCTCTACATTGAAGGTCCGGCCAATAGTTCGGCCGCGCAAGAGCGGACGAACGGAATGAACCTGGCAAAGCCCGGCAACATTCAGGTGAAGACGATGCGGGCCAATTGGACCGAGGAGAGCGCCCACCGTACCGTGAGTTCGTGGTTGCGACTGCGCACTTCGCAAGAAACCTTCATTGATCTGGTGGGAGCCCAAGACGACAGTATGGCGGCGGGCGCCAGAAAGGCGTTCGCGGAGATCGCGGAGGGTGAGCGGGCACGCTGGCTGAAGATACCGTTCACCGGCTGCGACGGCTTGCCGGCAACGGGCCAGTCATGGGTGCGCAGCGGTTTGCTGGCGGCAACAATCTATATTCGCCCTAACACAGACCTCGCGTTGGAAATGCTTACGGAAGCGATCCGCACCGGATCTCAACCGCCCGGGCGCAAACTGATTCCTCCGGAATCCGTACCTTCGATCCATGAACTCGCATCGCGCCCGGCGAGGCCGAGCGCGGGCAAACATCATCACTCCGCTGGCGCCTGAAATCGCTCTGGCCTTCAGCTTCCGCCGAAGATGAAGATGCTGCCTCCAGCGTCGCCAGTTTCCTTTGCGTTCAGGAAACTTCGGAGTATCTTCTCGAACATCTTCTCGTTCTCGAACATCAAATTTCAAACTTCAAACGTGACACGGAACAGCCGCAACTTACGGGAACTACTTTTGTGCTCCAGCCTCTCAATTTGAGGTAGATTCGAACTTTCCGCACGCCTCCTGTGATCTCACCGCGAGTTACAGGTCATGGGCGAATCTATTCCGCCACTCCCCGAACCACAACGTTTGTGATATTTCCACCCCTTGGGACCAAATCTATCCGCTTTCGGAAGGTTGAACCCCAAGTTACTAGAGCCCTGTCCCGATTACAGATCGAGATGGTGTAACCCAAGCCCCCTCGGGGGCACATTGTCATGCTTGCCCATTTCAACGAAAGGCTCCCGGTTGAGGAGAACGAGAAGAGTTTATGAACCTGAAGAGATGGCTTAGCAGTTCACTACTAGCAGCTGTGTTGGTTGCGCCGGTCTTTGTGTTGGCCGGAACGAACGACGCCGCGGACGCAAAAAATAGCTCCCCTGCCAAGACCGCCGCTACGGCGAACGCCGCCGAACCGGCTGCGGCCGCCGCCACTCCGAACCCAACCTCCGCGGTTGGAAACGCAAATGTTACGGCATTGCTGGGCGTGCTGGTGACGAAGGGAGTGCTCGCGCCCGCTGAAGCCAACACCATTCGGAACGCGGCTCCGGAAGCCGAATTTCAGCTTCTGGTGGATACGCTTAGTCGCAAGGGTTTATTGAATGCTGCGGATTTGTCGGCGGCGAACCCGGCAGCGCAACCCTCCGCCCCTGCGGCTTCGGAGGCTGCCGCCCCCGCGCCTGTGGCAGCGCCACAAGCTCCCCAGTCTGCGCCGCAAACTCCCAGTAATGCGCAGACGCCAGAGCGCGAGCATCCTCTACCAGCGGTAATACCAGCGGTTGCTCCCCTGCGAGTGCTTCCGATCGATCCCCCGGCCAAGGACGGACTGCTTCCCAGCTTCAAGGCCGGCGCCGTAAAAATCACTCCCTACGGCTTCATCAAAGCAACCGCGATCCACGACTCCAGCGACCCCAACGGCGACGATTTCCCTTTCCCGGGAATATTCCTCAATTCGAGTTCTGTCCTAAGCACCGGTCCTACACAGGACCCCTCATTCCACCTGAAGGCGCGCTCTTCACGCTTTGGAGCGAACTTCGAATGGCCTGATTCTTCCAAGCGTCTGACCGTGACCGGCAAAGTGGAAGGAGACTTCGAGGGCGGTTTCACGGAAGTCGATAACGCCGATGTGACATCCATTCGCAACCCGCAACCGCGGCTGCGTTTGGCCTATGCCCGGCTGGACTACGCGGCCAACGGGAACACCGACGTTTTCTTCGAAGCGGGGCAGGACTGGACACTCTTCGGATCGAACGCCCTGCCGAACATTCTCGAAACCACGTTCCTGGGGGCTTTCTCCGGAGATATCTACGATCGCTCTCCGCAGTTCCGCTTCGGCTGGGTGCAGAAGTTGAGCAGCGAACACAACGTCAAGTTCTCTCCTGAGTTTGCCATCATGATGCCGAGCTCGGGCGAAATCTACAAACTATCGGCTACCGATCCGGTTGGAGGTTTTGAAGCCCAGATCGGCGAAGGCGAGCGCGAAGGAGCCGATTCCGGCCGTCCCGAGTACGAAGGGAAGGTTGCTCTGCAGTTCCAGCTCGATAAGGCTCCGGGAGTCGCGCCGGCGCAAGTGTTCTGGAGTGGATACCAGGGCAAGCGCACTTCCATCACGACCAACGCTGATCTCACTGGCCCCACTGACCTGCTGGCACAGTTTCCCTCTGGCTTTACCAACAGCAGCCACATGTTCGGCAACCAGCTCGCGGTGCAACTGCCAACGCGTTGGGTCACGTTCGTGGCCAGCCTGTATCGCGGCGGCGACATGCGCTTCATGCTGGCCGGCCAGTTGAATACGTTCTTCACGGATACTACGGGGCTGTACAACGTGCTGAGCGAAAACACCGTGGACCAGGTCGATGAGGCCGTTGGGGGAATGCAGGTCGGCTGCACGGTCGCCATTACGGCCCCCACTTGTGCCGCCTCGGGGGGCACATGGAAGGTTGCTCCGGAGCATCCGATCGGCGCCTTCGGCGGCTTCCTCAATCTGGGGCTGCCCCTGTCGCGCTGGTTTAATGCCGATCCCAAAGGACGCAACGCGGGCTGGCAACTCTACCTGCACGCGGGCAAGGACCAGGTCGTACACCACGACCAGCAACACGCCAACGGCATTGGTTGCGGCAGCGCGGACGGACTCACCGGTTGTAATGGCGGGCTCCCACTTGCGCAATCCAGGCTGCTGGCGGCAACCATCTACTACAAACTGAACGCATGGACGACATTTGCGTTCGAACAGTCGCAGTATCAGACCACCTTGCTGCCGGACATTGGCCCCGCATACTCGATTGCGGGACAACCGGCGACCAAGTGGAAGGATCAGCGTACTGAGTTCGGGCCGATCTTTACCTTCTAAAAATAATGGGGCTAAACGCCTGCGGTAGCGTTACAATGCTTGCCGCCGGGACGCCGGAGATGCATTTGTTACCTGTAAAAACAGGTGATGATTGCATCTCCGGTTAGCTTATGCCGTGTAGTGCCTGAGACTGCAGCAGATTCAAATTGCGGTCCAGGGAAGAGACTGCAGGTAAACGGAGGAAGGTATGGCGAATGCTGCACAAGTAGGAACAGGTACTGCGGAGTACAGCATCTGGCGCGTGATCATGGCCTCGTCGGTCGGGACCATGATCGAGTGGTACGACTTCTACATTTTCGGCAGTCTGGCGGCCATCCTGGGCCCGAAGTTTTATCCTCCCGGCAACGACACGTTCGCCTACATCGCTTATCTCGCGACCTTCGCGGTTGGCTTCCTGGTGCGGCCGTTCGGCGCGCTGTTCTTCGGCCGTATCGGCGACCTGGTCGGACGAAAGTACGCTTTTCTGGTAACGCTCTCCATCATGGGTTTCTCGACGTTTGCCATCGGCCTGTTGCCGTCCTTCGCCACAGCGGGCTGGTTCGCGCCGATCGTGCTGTTGGGAATCCGCGTGCTGCAGGGGCTGGCACTGGGCGGAGAATACGGCGGCGCCGCGGTCTACGTGGGCGAGCATGTACCGGATAACAAGCGCGGCTTCTACACCAGCTTCATCCAGATCACGGCCACGCTGGGTCTCTTCGTCTCGCTCATCGTGATTCTGATTACGCAGAACGCGATGTCGAAAGAAGACTTCTCGGCTTACGGCTGGCGCATTCCTTTCCTCGTCTCCATTATCCTGGTGCTCATCTCACTCTATATCCGCTTGAGGATGAAGGAGTCTCCCATCTACGCCCAGCTCAAGAGTGCGGGCATGACCTCCACGCAACCGCTCAAGGATGCCTTCACCAAATGGGCGAATCTGAAGAATGTACTGATTTCGCTTTTTGGAGCTACGGCGGGACAGGGCGTGGTCTGGTACACCGGGCAGTTTTACGCTCTGTTCTATATGCAGACCGTGCTGAAGGTGAATGTGAAGACCGCTGCCATCGTGGTCGCGATTGCCTTGCTGTGCGGGATGCCGTTCTTCACCGTGGTGGGCGCACTTTCCGACCGCATCGGACGCAAGAAGCTCATGATGGCGGGTTGCTTGCTTGGCGTTCTTTTCTATATTCCGATCTACAAGGCCATGGAACGCGCCGCCGGGAACAATGTTGTCACGGTGAAATCCACCCGCAACAAAGTGACGGGCGCGATCGCGCTCACGGCCATGACCACGGACGCGACCGGGGCTCTAGTGCCGGCCAAGGAAGCTCCTGATCCCAACCGTCCGATGTTAGTGCTGCTGGTGTTCGTGCAGGTGCTCTTCGTATGCCTGGTTTACGGCCCAATCGCTGCTTACCTGATTGAGGCCTTTCCGGCGAAGATTCGCTACACCTCGCTTTCCCTGCCCTATCACATAGGAAACGGCGTGTTCGGCGGATTGCTGCCCTTGATCGGTCTGTCATCCGTGGCTTGGCATGGCAATATTTATGCCGGTCTCTATTATCCGATGATTGTCGCGGGCGTGACGTTTGTCGTGGGCAGTCTATTGCTGAAGGAAACGCGTGGCAATCGCATTTGGGATGAAACCGGAGGAAAAGCATCGGCGGCGGACTGACGGAATCGCCGCATCCCCCAATGCTGTCAAGGGGAGTGCTGATTCCAGAGGCTTACCTGGTGAGCGCGGCAGGAATGTTACGGAGTCCTGCCGCGCGGATTCCATCGCTTGCGGTCAGCTACTCCTTCTTCTCAAACGGGCCAGAAGCCTCTCAGTCGGCACTTAATTTACAGCTAAATTTACATCGAAGAAGTAACCCCGCTCGCCTCTGAAGATGGCAGATTTCAGGGCTGGTGGATGATTCGGGTAGTTCCATTTCGTTCAGGCGCAGCATAGGCTAACATAGCCGGACTCATGGAAACCTCGGCAGCTTCCTCTTCCGTCCCCCGCCTGCGACGCACGCTCACGCTTTGGGATCTCATTTTCTATGGCATTGTTCTCATCCAGCCCATCGCCCCCGTGCCGCTCTACGGCGTGGCCCAGAAGCTTTCTGACGGTCACTTCGTCACCATCATTCTGATCGCACTGTTTGCCATGCTGATCACAGCGGTCAGCTATGGACGCATGGGCGCACTGTATCCGACTGCGGGTTCGGCCTATACCTACGTTGGCCGCGGACTGAACCCGCATCTGGGGTTTCTCGCGGGATGGGCGATGATCCTCGACTACCTGCTGCAGCCGCTTATCAATACGGTATGGATTTCCACCGCGCTGCACGAGCGCTACTTGCCGCAGATTCCATACATCGTGTGGGCCGCAATCATTGCCGGGATCATGACTGCTCTCAATTTGTTTGGAGTGAAATCGTCCTCGCGCGCCAACAAGGTATTGCTGGCGGTCATGTCGGTGGTGGTGGTCTTCTTTGTCTGGCTTGCGGTGCGCTACCTGTACCACGGACAAGGATGGGCCGGGCTGTTGTCGACGGAGCCTTTCTATAATCCAAAGACCTTCAATTCTCATAAAATTCTGACCGCGACGTCTTTCGCCGCGCTTACGTACATTGGCTTCGACGGCGTGACCACTTTGGCCGAAGACGTAGAGAACCCCAAACGGAACGTTCTGCTGGCCGTGGTCCTGACCTGCATTTTTGCGGGCGTATGCAGCGGGTTTGAATCTTACCTGGGAGCGCGCGTCTGGCCCGACTGGCGCACGTTTCCGAACCTCGAAACCGCGTTCATGGATATCTGCAGCCGGGTCGGCGGCGTGGTTCTGTTCAATGCCATGGGCGCGATTCTGATCGTGGCCGCATTCGGCAGCGGGCTCACCGGCACGCTGGGCGCGGCTCGCTTGCTGTTTGGCATGGGACGCGACGGCGTGCTGCCTCGGAGATTTTTCGGGTACCTGAAACCAGGCAGCAGCACTCCGACTTACAACATTATGCTGATTGGAGGAATCGCTTTTGCCGGCGCGGTGCTGCTTTACCACATCGGCAACGCCTACGAGCACGCCGGCGAATTGCTCAACTTCGGCGCCTTCCTCGCCTTCATGGGAGTAAACTTCGCCTGCTTCTGGCAATTTTCTGTGATCGCGAAGAAGTCGGGCGCGGAGCGACACCTTCTGCGCGATGCCATCCTGCCGCTCTCCGGCTTCGCGTTCTGCTTGCTGATCTGGTGGAACCTGAACAGCCTGGCCAAGACTGTGGGCGGAGTCTGGTTCGCCGTGGGCCTGATTTACGTGGGTTCCAAGACTAACTGGTTCCGGTCAGCGCCGGTGATGATTGATTTCAGCGATTCGTAGGAGGGCGTTGTTGAACCATCGCCATTACACTCATTGCAAGTCGTTGAAACATCTGGTGAGCGCGGCAGGATTCGAACCTGCGACCCATGCCTTAAAAGGGCATTGCTCTACCAACTGAGCTACGCGCCCACGCTGTTTCAATTTAACACATCAAAAAGAACTCGGTGAGGTTCAAGGTGGTGTTTCAGTTTGCCGGGTTTGATGAAAGGAAGCGGTCGAGCTTCGCTCTTCGCTCAAGCGGACAGCCGAGGGCGGCTGTCCCCACATGAGCATCTGCGAAACTGAGACACTACTCGATTCACAATGACTGGGGTAGCTACGAACTCGGCCGGCACCTTCTTGTTCAGGGCGCGGATCGGCAAGAGAACTATTGCTGAGGTGGCGGGCCTTGCTGGCCGGCGTCGGGTGGGCTCCCGCGACGGTCTTGCATCCGTTGCTCGCGCTTGGCCTGCATTTCGTCCCACTTCTTCTGCTGGGTAGTATCGAGCAGCCCGCGAATCTGTGCGTCGGTACTCTTGTGGATCTCCATCATCTTGGCTTGGCGATCCTGATGAGAGACGGAAGCGTCCTGGTGCAGGCTCTCCATCTGGGAATGTGCGGATTGAAAGATGTCTTGCACTTTGGTTTGCTGATCGGAGGTGAGGTAAAGTTGTTTCGTCAGTTCCCGGGTGCGCTCGGCGGGATCGGGTGGGCCGTGGCGGTGGCCGCCATTATCCTGCGAAGGGGATGGCTGATCGTTGGACGTACTGGACGGGTTATCCTGGGACGCCGCGAAAGGTGCGGCAATCGAGGTGAGGCTGGCCGCGACAAAAACGAGCAGGCACTGCTTGAACATGGGGATCTCCTTTTCAAAGCGATCTGTTTACCTGTATGAATGGAATTATGAGCCGGAAGTTGCGCAGGAAAACAGGATTTGCACAATCTTTGCATAACTTTACGAAGCCCAGTTCCCATCCCGGACGGATGGTCATTATTCTGGAGCGGACAGGCGTTGAGCTGGATGGCAAATTATTTTGTTGGCCGGTTGGAGCGCCAATGCCGCCGCTGGAATAGAATAGCGCTTCGCCAAGTCGGGGCCCATGAGCACTCCAACGGAACTCTGGAAAAAGTGGGAAGGCCGGGTCGTAGATGAAAAGATCCCGCTGCGGCAGTGGCTGGGAGGCTCGGATCACAGCGCCGTATTTCTCACGGAGCGGACCGGCGGAAAACCGCAGAAAGCTGCCGTCAAGCTCACTCGCGCGCAAAGCCAGCATCCGGAAAAGATTGACCAGGAAAATCGGAACGACGACGCTCAACTTTCTGGTTGGGCCAGTGCCGCGAAACTCTCCCATCCCCACCTGATTCGTCTGTTTGAATGCGGACGCTGCCAGATCGACGGCACGGAGCTTCTCTATGTTGTCATGGAATACGCCGAAGAGAATTTGGCGGAGATTCTCCCGCTGCGTCCGCTTTCTCCGGAAGAGGCGTCTGATATGCTGCGGCCGGCCGCTGAGGCGCTGGCTTTTCTGCACCGGACGGGTTTTGTTCACGGCGGTATCAAGCCCTCGAACATCATGGCTATCGGCGACCGGTTGAAGATTTCCGCTGACAGCATTCAACAGGCCGGGGAGCGCGCTGACGCGCGCGCGCCCAGCGCCTACGACGCACCTGAGGTCGCGACCGCCGGACTTTCGCCCGCGGCCGACATTTGGTCGCTCGGCAGTGCGCTGGTTGCCGTCCTCACGCAGAACGAACCGAGGTTCGCATCGAAGAACAGCGATCAGGGGCCGGTTGCCGTACCAGAAGCGATTCCGCAACCCATCCGCGAAATTGCGCGGCGGTGTTTGCAGGTTGATCCGCGGCAGCGCTGGACGGTGGGCGACATCCTCGACTGGCTTCAACCGCGGGCTGTTCCAACTCCGGCTCTCCGGACCCAGGCTCCCGCAGGAGTGAAGGCAGTCGAGGCGCGTGCAGCGCAGGAGCGTCCGAAGAAAGACAGTCTGAAGACAAATCGTCCGAAGCGTTGGGTCATCGTACCGGTGGTCGTCGCGGCGGTCCTCGCCGTGGCCTGGATTGGCACCAGGCTCCTGACCCATCCGCCGCAGGTTCCAGCTGCGGAGCACTCTGCCAGCCTCCAACCTCCTGCTGATGTTCCGGCGGCGCAATCGCCTGCGCCGTTTGCAGGGAAGGGAAAGCCGGCGCAAAAATCCGTAGCGCCGGGCAGTGTGTTGCAGCAAGTCCTGCCGGATGTCTCGCCGAGCGCGCAAAACACGATCGAGGGTCGACTGAAAGTCAGCGTGCAGGTTTCTGTGGATGCCTCCGGAAACGTGTCAGAGGCAAAATTGGTATCTCCCGGGCCGAGCAAGTATTTTGCGAATCGGGCGCTGGCAGCAGCGCGCAGCTGGAAGTTCAGTCCGCCTGTGGTGGACGGACAGGCAGCCGCGAGTCAGTGGATGCTACGTTTTCAGTTTAAGCGTACGTCGATCCAGGTGTTTCCCGCGGAGACAAAACCTTGACGGCTCAAGTTTCTGCCTTGTCTCTATTATTATTCTTCATCCTCCAAACCATCTGCCGCAGCATGCCCAGAAAGAATTCCGCGTCGCCGGTTTGCAAACGGAGCCGATAGACTAAACGCCGGACTGCGCCTTCGAAAGAATCTGACGTGTTCAGCTTGGGGTAGCCTGCGGCACGCAAAGCGACAAGCAATGTCTCGTTGATTCTTTCCACCTCGGCTGAGGAGGCTGGACTTCCCTTCTCTGGCTCCGCCACTGCTCCGGGATCGCGCACCAACTCGTACAAACAAACTGCAACCGCCTGTCCCAGGTTCATCGAGACATGTTCCTCGCGCATGGGTATGTGCATCAGCCAGTGACAGTGGCTCATGTCGTTGTTGGAGAGGCCGAATTTCTCTGATCCGAACAGGAGAGCACAAGAGCCGGAGGCAAGATGCGCGCGAATAGCGGGAGCCCCCGCCTCCAGTCGCTGCAGGGAATGCTGCAGATCGCGATGACCAACTGCGGTGGTTCCGACTACCAGCGAGCAGTCGGCAACCGCTTCGGCCACCGTTTCGTACTTTACCGCGCTGGCCAGGACGGCCGCGGCGTCCACGGCGGAACGGGCGCCTTGAAATGCGACCTCGTATGGATTCACCACCCGCAGATGGTGAAACCCGAAGTTGCTCATGGCCCGAGCGGCCGCGCCGATGTTGAGAGGATTCCGCGCCTCCACCAGGACGACGCGCAAATGATCGAATTCGGCGGAAGCAGGCAAGGCATTCTAATTCTACGGCAGCCCCAGCGGAATCGGGTTGCGTGCCATCCGACCTCGCGCGGGACTCGAATCCGTAGCAAGCCTTTTGCCGGAACGCCGGTTTCCCAGCGGAATCGGGTTGCGTGCCATCCGACCTCGCGCGGGACTCGAATCCGTAGCAAGCCTTTTGCCGGAACGCCGGTTTCCCAGGGGATGCAAATGTAAAAAATTTGTCAAACCTCCGCTAGTACGCCGAAAATGGAGCAGAAACGTTGTAAGCTTCAGTGGTTGTGGGCCACATTGGGCAATCCCGCAAGCTCTGCCCAAACCTTGGGAAGACGGGCCCGAATCCAGTGAGGATGGCTTTATGGGTCAAACTGCAATACCAATGAACGCGGCCAGAATGGCAGATCCGATGAACGCCACGCGCCCGATGGGAAGAATTCTCGTAGTCGAGGACGATCCTGCCGTCCAGAAAGCCTTGAAGCGCTTATTCGAGTCCGAGGGTTACGCGGTTGAGGTCCAAGCCAACGGGAAGTCCGCGCTGGAGAGCTTTCAGGCAGCCCCGCCGGCGGTGATCATTCTCGATCTTCGCTTGCCCAAACTTTCCGGCAGCGATCTCTGCAAGGAAGTGAAGGCCCAGGCGCCTGCTTTGCCGATCGTGGTGCTCAGTGCAACCAGCGACGTATCCGACAAGGTTCTGCTGCTTGAGTTGGGCGCGGACGATTACGTAACCAAGCCCTTCAGCCCCAGGGAGTTGCTGGCGCGCGTGCGCGCGGCCTTGCGGCACACCTCGAGAACGGCACTGGTCAATCTGGTGAGTTTCGACGGCATCTCGATCGACTTCAAGAAAATGGAAGTTCAGCGTGACAACAAAGTTGTGGTGCTAACCGCGCAAGAATTCAAGACCCTGCAGTTTCTGGTGCAGAATGCCGACCGGGTGATCGGCCGGGACGAATTGCTGAACGAAGTTTGGGGATACCAGAATTATCCTTCGACTCGCACCGTAGACAACCATATCCTGAAGCTTCGCCAAAAATTGGAACGCGACCCGGCCAGTCCGGTACACTTCCGCACCGTGCACGGAATGGGTTACAAGTTCGTTCGCTGAAATCCCTTGGCTCCTTCATCAGAACCCGTCTCGCAAACCTTTCCAGTACAGACCGGGAGCGCACTGGTGCCACGGACACGTCTGCGCACCCGCTTTCTGCTCTCGATGGTGCTGATCACCGCGGGCCTCACGGCGTTGAGCCTTCTGGTAGTACGGCACAGCGTGCGCAGCCATGTTCGGGAAGGAATCGCGCAGGATCTGCGGAATTCCGTCACCACATTCCAGAATTTTCAGCATGATCGCGAAGTCATGTTGACCCACTCCGCGGAATTGGTGGCCTACCTGCCCATCACGCGAGCCATTCTGACCGCTCACGATCCGGCTACGATCCAGGACGCTTCTAAGGACGTGTGGCCATTAACCGGCAGCGATCTTCTGGTACTGGCCAACCGCAACGGCAAGGTTGTAGCTCTGCATACAAAATCACCAGGCTTCACCCGCGAGGCGGCGCAGGAGTACTTCGAGCGATCCTTGAAAGAGGAGGACTTCAGTCACTGGTGGTTCGGGGATCACCGTCTCTACCAGACTTTCGTGCAGCCGGTTTACTTCGGTTCCAAGACGGAAGGTCAATTACTTGGCTTTTTGATCATCGGCTATGAAATCGATAACCGCCTGGCGCGCGAGGTGAGCAAAGTCTCGGCCAGCCAGGTCGCCTTCTCATACGGCGATGAAATCGTGGCCACAACCTTGACCCCCGATCAAGCCCAAAGCCCAGGTGTGCGTGCGTTGGCCGCGGGATCCTCGCAGAGCGCACCAATGGATGTCGAAGTTGGCAAAGAGAATTTTGTGGCTACTTCGCTCGATCTGTCAGGCCAGCAACAAACGCCTCTCCGGTTGACCGTACTGGGATCCTACGACCAGGCGGCGAAATTCCTCGATAACCTGAACCGCCTGCTGCTGCTGCTGGGCCTCACGGCCGTTCTCATAGGCAGTGGGCTGGTGTTCCTGATCTCCTACACCTTCACTCGTCCCCTGGCCAGCCTGGTGGAAGGCGTGCGCGCTTTGGAGCATGGAGACTTCTACCATCCCCTTGATCCCCGGGGCAGTGACGAAGTCGCGGAACTCACCTCAGCCTTCGACCGCATGCGCGCGAGTTTGCTGAAGACGCAACAGGCGCTGCTCGAGTCTGAGCAATTGGCCACGATTGGACGCATGGCGAGTTCGATTTCCCATGACCTTCGGCACGCACTGGCCGCCGTGGTAGCTAATTCTGAGTTTCTTTGTGACGGCCGGCTTACTTCTGCGCAACGCGAAGAGCTCTATCAGGAAGTCCGAACCGGCGTGAACCAGATGACCGACCTCATCGACTCCCTGCTCGAGTTTGCCCGCACCCGGGAGTCCCTGAACCCAACCTACGGCAGCATCGTTGAAACGGTGCAGCGAGCCATGCAGGCGGTGCGTTTGCACCCGCGACATCAGGGCACACTGATTGAAGTCCACAGCAACGGCCCGAGTTCGGCATGGTTCGATCCCCGTAAACTGGAGCGCGCCCTGTACAATCTTCTGCTCAATGCTTGCGAGGCAGCACCCAGCAGCGAGGGCAGAGTTCAGGTCACGGTCGAGCGGACCGGTTCCTCGCTCACGATTGCAGTAGCGGACAACGGCCCCGGCATCGCGGAACCGATTCGTGACAAGCTGTTTCATCCCTTTGTAAGCTTTGGCAAAGAGAATGGTACCGGGCTCGGACTGACCGTCGTGCAGAAGATTGTGCAGGATCACGGTGGCCAGGTTTTGATGGAACGCACCTTGGACGCTCGAACGGTTTTTCGGATCACGCTTCCCGGACGCGCTCCGCAAGGCACTGATGCCGACGACGATGAGCCCGCGGCCCGTCCTTTTTTATCCGTAACCAGTGATCGAGCGACCCAAAACTCAATTCGACATTCGGACACGTAGTCCCCGTTCCCCTTACTCGATTTCGCCCTGATCCGATGTCGCGCAGGAGGATGTGTGAACAACCCTGGAACCCTTGGGCTTCGTACTGCCATGACCGCAGTCGCTTTTATCCTGTTGGGCGCCTGTGGCCTGGCGCAGGAAGGCACACCCGCGGCCCCATCCCAGCCCGGGGATGCCGCGCTGCGCGACCTCGCTGCGCAAGTGCAGGAATTGCGCGCAGTGATCGATCAGATGCGCACTGAGAATGCGCAATCGCGCTCCGAAATGCGCGAACTGCGCCAGGAATTGCAAGACACTCGCAAGCTGCTGGCCCCGCTCGCGGCCGCGACGAATGCAAGCCCATCGTCCGCTGCAGCAGAATCCACGCCGTACGGCGGGAATCCAACTCCGTCCCAAAGCACTCCCGGCGGCGGCTTGGCTGCCGACTTGGGAAGCCGGGTTCAGAAGCTGGAAGAATCCGCTCAGTTGCTGGGCTCGAAGATTGACGAGCAATACCAGACCAAGGTGGAGACTGCCGCCAAATATCGCGCCCGGCTCTCCGGAATTGTGCTGATGAATGCCTTTCATAACGTTGGGGCTTCCGACAACCTGGACTTCCCCGACTATGCGGAGCCGATCGCGCCGGGCGCCTCTGCGGCCAGTTTTGGAGCCACTTTGCGGCAAACCGAGATTGGCCTGGAGATTTTCGGACCCACCCTGGCGGGTGCGAAAAGCTCAGCCAACGTCCAGTTCGATTTTGCCGGAGGTTTCCCCTCGACTCCTAACGGCGTCGACTTCGGCCTGGTGCGCATGCAGACCGCCAGCCTGCGCCTCGACTGGCAACACACGTCCCTGATTGCCGGGCAGGATTCCCTGTTCATCTCGCCCCTTTCTCCTACGTCTTTTGCATCTCTCGCGACCCCGGCCTTTGCTTATGCGGGGAATCTGTGGGGCTGGACGCCGCAAATTCGGGTCGAGCATCGCTTCAATCTCTCTGACCAGGAGACATTGACGTTACAGGGCGGAGTGCTGGACAACCTGGATTGGGAACCGAACTACAACCAGTTCTTCCGCACAGCGCAGGCTGGGGAAAGTTCCGGTCAGCCGGCCTATGCAGTCCGCACTGCGTGGTCCCGGCCCGTGTTTGAGCATCCTTTGAGCTTTGCCGTGGCGGGCTACTACGGCCGTCAGGACTGGTCCTGGGGTCGCGTCGTCGACGCCTGGGCCGGTATGACGGATTGGCAGATTCCGATCGTTCGCCGTCTGGCTCTTTCCGGCGAATTCTATCGCGGCCGCGGTGTGGGAGGGCTGGGCGCCGGGATCGGCCGCGCCGTTTTGTTTGGCGCCGATCCGTACTATTCGTCGACCAGCATTCGGGGCCTCGACTCCGCCGGGGGATGGAGCCAGCTTAAATTCCAACTCACGCCCAAGCTGGAATTGAATGGCGTCGTCGCCGAAGACAACGCGTTCGCCAGCGACGTAAGGGGCTTTGCCATTGACGCCAACAACTTCAGCACGATTCTGGGGCGCAATCGTGGCGCGCTCGGCAATCTGGTTTACCGGCCGCGGTCGGACTTGCTGCTTTCCGCCGAATTCAGACGCTTGCACAGCTTCCCCGTCTATAGCAGTGACAGCATCACCAACCAGGTCAATCTTGCGCTGGGGATACTATTCTGAAAATGCTTCGCTTGGATCATTGCCGGACGTTCTGTTGCCTCTTGTTGCTTTCGTGCGCCTTCGCCTCGGCGCAGAATGCGGAACTCAAAGGGAGAGCGCAGCTCACAAGAAATGGACGCCGAGTAAGTGACGCTTCGACGGTTGTCGTCTGGCTCACTCCTCTTGGAACGACCCCCGCGCCTCCGCCCCCGCAGCAGACGCTTCCAATCCCCCAATTAGTGCAGAAGGACAAGAGCTTTCACCCTTCCCTGCTGGTGATCCCGGCGGGCGGGCAGGTCGAGTTTCCCAACCGCGATCCTTTTTTTCACAATGTCTTTTCGCTGTTTGACGGCAAACGCTTCGATCTCGGACTCTATGAGAGCGGTTCAACTCAATTCGTCAAATTCGACAAGCCCGGCATTTCTTACATCTTCTGCAACATTCACGCTCAGATGAGCGCCGTGGTGATCGCGTTGAATACTCCGTACTATGCGATCTCCAACGGGCGCGGCGAGATCAGCATAAGCGGCGTAGTCCCAGGCCGATACCAGATGCACGTTTTCCATCCCTCGGTGTCGCCGGATGCGCTGCGCGCCGCGGAACGGGAGATTACCGTGACTCCCGGCGATACCTTCCTCGGAACCTTGAACCTGGCTGAGTCCAATCTCGAACTCGCTCACAAGAACAAGTACGGCCGCGACTACGATCGCCCGGACCCCGACAGCCCCGCCTATGCGCGGCCCTAGCAGGTTGCCGTCATGTTTTGCTCGATGCGAACCTCACCTGAAAATGAAAATGCTGGCTAGTCTGTTCGGAGCGCCCGCATGGGCTCGATTGACGCTGCCCGGCGCGCTGGCAGATACGAAGCAAACAGGGCAGTCAGAAAGAGAATCACGGCAACAGAGACGATGACGGATAAATCCGTTGCGCCCACGCCGTACAAGGTGGTACGCATAGCCCGGCCTACAAGCACAGCGCCCGCCAGGCCAATCGCGAGCCCGACTGTGGCCAGGATCGACGCTTCCTTCAGGATGAGCCAGATCACACGATGTTTCCCGGAGCCCAGCGCCAGGCGTAGACCGATCTCCTGCGTTCGCTGGGAGACGGCAAACGCCATCAGCCCGTAGATACCAACTGCCGCAAGCAGTAAAGCAATAACCGCAAAGCTGGCAAACAACAACATCGTAAATCTGTCTTCGGCAAGGGATTCATCCTTCACTTGGTCCATGGTGCGGATACGCGCCAAGGCGATCTGCGGGTCGACGGAATGCACAGCCGCAGCAATGGTCTTGGTCATGGCGGCCGGGTCTTCGGCCGTACGAACGCCAATGGTGACGCTCGGCGCCAGCGACTGCGCGAAGGGAACGTCCACCTCCGGACCAGCATCGCGGAAATCTCCGTACATGACAGTGTGGCAGATGCCGACAATCTGCCAATCGACCGCGGGCCCAAGCTTCTCCAGTCCCGGAATTATCTGTTCGATGGACACACGCTGCTGTAGGGGATCCATTCCTTTCAGGTAACGATCAGCAAATTCCTCGTTCACGATCGCGACTCGCACGCTCGTGGCAGTGTCCTGCTCGGTAAAGGAACGCCCCTTCAGCATCTGTATGCCGAAGGTCTTGAAATAGTCGGGCGAGATCGATTGGAAGCCAGTATTTGGCCGCTGCGAGGGATCCGCATACGTCGGTCCGCCAACCAGCGTGAAACCCATGCCATCGCTGTGATAGCGCAGTGGCATGCCAGTCACGGCAGCGGCGTCGGACACTCCAGGGGCGGAACGAAGGGCACTTAACATCTGTTGGTTGTAGGTATTCATCTGGTCCGGGTTTTCAAATCGCCCACGCGGTTGGTCCATCCCGAAGGTCAGCACATGATCGGTGCGGACACCCAAATCGATGCGTGTGAGATTCCAAAAGCTGTGAATCGCAAGGCCCGCGCCAGCCAGCAGCGACAAAGCCAGCGCGAACTCGCCCATGATGAGACCTCGCCGCAGTTTGTGGCTGCCGGTGCTGGTACCTGAGCGTCCGCCATCCTTCAGCGATTCTCCAGGATCAACCCGCGACGCGTACCAGGCGGGAGCGCAGCCAAACAGCAGACCGGCGAGGGTGGTTGCGGCCAGTGCTGCCGCCAGGATGTGAAGATCCAGATGAAAATTCGCCTCCGAGGGTAGGATGCCTTGGGGCAGAATGCTGAGAATTGCGCGCAGCAGTCCCACGCCGAGTGCAATGCCGAGTCCACCGCCGAGAAGGGCAAGAATCAGGCTTTCGGTAAGAAACTGAGTGAAAATTTGTCTGCGATTTGCTCCCACCGAGCTGCGAACCGCAATTTCTCTTTGCCGCACCGCGCCCTTGGCCAGCAACAGATTCGCAATGTTGACGCAGGCGATGAGCAGCACAAAGCCTACCGCGCCCAGAAGAAGCCACAGGTTGCGAATGCGCTCGCGAGGAAGAAAGTCATTCTTAAGAGGTTCGACCGAAGCGCCCCAACCTTTATTGGAACTGGGATAGGCCGCAGCAATGTGACTCGTAACCGCATCCATATCAGCTTGCGCCTGTTGCAGCGTGATACCGGGCTTCAGACGGCCCATCGTCAGCAACCAATGGTAGTCGTGGTTGATCTGTTCCGGCCGAAACGCCAGCGGAACCGCCAACTCAAAATCGAAACGGTCCCCCACACCCGGCGACAACACTCCCACCACGGTATAGGGTTCGCCATCGATCCGCATCGGCTGGCCTACGATGCCGCGATTCGCGCCCAGCCGGTTCCACAATCTGTAAGTCAACACGACAACATGGTCTCTGCCGGGTGTTCCCTCCTCGGGAAGGAGGTCGCGCCCCGTCAGGAACGGGATTCCCTGCATACTGAACCAACCGGGCGTGGAGCGCATGCCATCGAGCTGCTCGGGCTGATCCTGCGTGGACAGATTAAAGCTGCCCCCGGTCCAGGCTGCGAGTTGCTGAAAAGACTTACTCTGCTGCTTCCAATCGAGAAAGTCGCCAGCCGACATTACGTTGTCCTGCCCGTTGATCCTCGACCAAAGCATCACCAACTGATCCGGTTCAGGGTAGGGCAGCGGCGCGAGCAATACGGCGTAGACCACCGTGTAAATGGCTGTGGTGGCGCCAACGCCAAGCATGAGCGTGGCAACAACGGCCGCCGTCAGACCCGGACTCTTGCGCAATCCGCGCAGGCCGTAACGAAGATTCCTGATCAGAGTTCGCACCTTTCACCTCGGTATGCCATACCTGTCCCCGCTCCGTACATACACTCTCGCTGCCAATGGAACGTGCGGAACATACGTTGAAAAGAATGGGGTTAGGACATCGTCTTCCGTTCACGCCTCCAAGCATTCTGTCCGAAAGCGCAGTCTTGTGTCCGGTCCCGAACACCGCGAGGTTGCCCTGCCCGGTTCCCCGCCATCTCGCCACAGAAATTAAAAAGGGCGTGCCTCGTGGCACGCCCTTCTAGCCTCTGACCTTCACTTCACTGTAACGTTGCAGGCAACGTCAACCTATCTAGTGGTGGCCTCCGCTGGAATGCCCGCCGCTACTGGAATGGCTGCCACCCCCGGAGGAATGACTGCCGCTGTAACCACTGTGGCTGCCACCGTAGCTTCCGGAAGACCGCGGCTGAACGATGGGCTGCCTCATATTCAACTGCGGACGCGAATAACCGCTGCGCCCATAGTTGCTCGAACCAGATCCGCGCGAGTAGCTGGAACCCGGGGCTGTCCGATTCCAATAGCTCCCGCCGCTATTCGATTCCGAGCCCCCCGCACTGTGACCCGCGGACTCGCCGCTGTGCGACGGCGGCGTAAACGTCTTCCACTCGCTGCGATCCGGTTCACCGCGCGGAGATGACGCTGACTCTGCACGGTTCACAGACGACTCCGGACGCGTCGCGCTGCCCCGATTTCCATTCTCATTCGCAGTGGCCTGATTCCCTGCACTCCTCGTCGCGCCACTATTCATTTCCCTGCCCGACGCAGGTGTGCCGGCACTCGGTCTCCCTGTTGCGGCCGACGTGCCCCGAGATTCACTTGCGCCCGGACCCGTCGCACGCGCCCCCGCCGCCACCGGCGAGAAGTGGCTCTGCTGCATCGACTGCTGCAGGTGCGCCGTCTGCTGCTGGAAACTCTCCGGACGGGCCGTGCTCTGCGTGCCGTAGAAATGCTGCGATCCGCCATTGTGAATCGTCGAAGGAGCCGCAGCCCGCCCACTCGCCGATAAACTAGCCCGCGTGGGCACGACGGGCATGTTGCCGGTCATCATGTGGGCCCCACTCAACTGCGCGTGAGTAGCAGCCACCGCCGTCGTTCGACCTGCTCCGAACTTGCCTGCACCCACGGTTGAAACCGCACCGCCAATGTGCGCATTGTTGATGTGCGCCAGATTCGAGAACTGTGTCCCCGCATGCAGCGGCGCGATCCCGCCAAAGCGGCCGAGAGCGCCAAATCGGTTGAAGCCCACCACACCGAACCGTCCGCCATATCCGCCCCACCACGGGAAGAAGCGGTCACAAGGTCCGATCGGCAACCAGCCAAATCCGCCCCATCCGCCCCATCCAAAGCCGAAACCGAATCCCCAACCACCCCCAAAGCCGAAGAACGAAACATACGCCGGCGCCCAGAACGGACGATAGAATCCTCCGCCCCACACCGGTCCCGGCCACCACGCCCACGAGTTGCCGTACCACATCCAGCGCCCGTAGTGATAAGGCGCCCAACCCCACGGCTCATAGCCAACCCACGTCCAACCGTAGTAAGGCTCATACGTCCAGTTGCCATCGCGATACGGAGCCCAGCCATCCGGCTCATTCGGCACCCACACCTGCCCGTAGTCCGGAGCATTCTCCCACTGCCCGTTCGCGTCCAGGTCTTCCGACCCAACGTAATACTTATTTGTGTGATGCCACGCAGCCGCTTCGTGAATCATGCGGTCGCGGTCACTATTCCAGCGATCCCAGTCATCCCGTTCGGGAGCTGCGCTGATCTTGTACTTAGCATCGGCGCCGGCGCCGCGCACCGTCGCCATCTCACCCTCTTTAATCTCGGCAATACCCTGTGGCGTGGAGATCTGTGCCTCACCCCTGCGCACGATCACGATCGAATCACCATCGGGCCGCACTTCCATGCGGAGAACCACATCCCTGTGCGCGGGATGCACCGCGACGTTGGGCGTATCGATCTCCGGTTCAGCTTCACTCTCATTGAACACGCTGTAATTGGCCAGCCCCTGCCCAAGCTGAATCTGGATGTACTTTTGCGTAAAGTTCGCGATAGTGGCTTGCGCGTTCGCTCCCAAACGAAGAATATTGGCGAAGTCCAGTTGCACCTCGGCCCGTCCACCCGCTCCAGTCGAAACTTTGTCGCCGTTCACGACCGGCTGATTCAAGATCGCAGCGGACCAAGTACCCGAATCCCCGCGCTGCGTCGACACGTCGCCATGAATCATGCTGATGCGGCCCACACCTTGATCCACCTTTGCCGGGCCCTCGCCTGACGGTCCACCCGGCTGCGCTTCCTCCCCAAGTTGCGGCGGTTGGCCGGCTTGCGGTTGTCCCTGCGGCGGCTGTCCGGGTTGAGGCGGGTGGGCAGGCTGCCCCTGTCCCATTTCCATCGGCGCACTGGGCTGCTCCGAAGGACCGGAACCTTCCTCGGTAGTTTGCGCCTGCATGCTAATCGAGAGCGCACCAGCCAGCGCCAGGGTTAAGATTGAGAAACTCGCCATGAATCTGTTTTTCATAAGCCCACCTCGTGCCGAAGCCGTCCAACTCTACTCAAACCCGAAACCTGAAAGATTGATGCGCGAACACCTGTCCTTGATGTAAGAAGCAACTGCCATGCCAAAAGCAGAGCGGCAGGAAGTCTGCTAACTCGTTTGTTTTCAGAGAGGAAGGCGCCAGTCTTCAACCGAACTCCCGGCCTGAATCTAGCACCGGTGGCCCTCTTCAGCCAACGTGGTGGTTTTCAGCCAATCACTCCCTTCGACCTACGCTTCTTTCTCCCCCTCATCCGCGATCCCAATCTTCGACAGCCGATACCTCAGCGCGTTCCGCGACAGACCCAGCAACCTTGCCGCCTGGCTCTTATTCCCATTCGCCCGCCGCAGCGCCTCTTTAATCATTTCATCCTCCCAGTGCTCCAGCGTCATGCCCTCGGGAAGAAATCCGCTCGCATCGTTACCAGCCTTGGCCGGACGCACGTCCAGATGAATGTCCGCCGCCTCCAGCACCGTGCCCTTCGCCAGCGCGCACGCCCGCTCGATAATGTTCTGCAGCTCCCGCACATTCCCCGGCCAGTGATAGTTCACCAGAATCTGCATCGCTTCCGGGGTAATGCTCTTCAGCGCCTTGCCTGAATCGCCGGCAAAGCGCGAAATAAAAAGATTCACCAGATCCGGGATGTCTTCCTTGCGCTGTCGAAGCGGCGCAATATCAATGGGCACAACGTTCAACCGGTAGTAAAGATCCTCGCGAAACGTTCCCTGCTCCAGCGCCTCGCGCAGATCGCGATTCGTAGCCGCGATCAACCGCACATCCACTCTTATGGTTCGCGTCCCGCCCAGCCGCTCAAACTCGCGCTCCTGCAGCACGCGCAACAGCTTTACCTGGATTGCCGGCGGTACATCGCCGATCTCATCCAGAAACAGCGTTCCCTTGTCCGCCAACTCGAACTTGCCCGGCTTGCTCGCAGTTGCGCCGGTGAACGCACCCTTTTCATAGCCAAACAGTTCGCTCTCCAACAGGTTCTCCGGAATCGCTGTGCTATTGATCTTGATGAAAGGCCCCGAAGCCCGCCGAGACTTCTCATGAATCGCGCGTGCAATCAAATCCTTGCCCACGCCACTCTCCCCGCCGAGCAGCACCGTCGAATTCGTGGGCGCCACGCGATCCACTGTGGCCAGCACCTCCTGCATCTTCACGCTGCGCGCCACCACATTGGGATGCGCATAGCGCTTGCCCAGCGCCTCGCGCAGCGACCGGTTCTCTTCCCGCAAATCGCGGACGTCCAGTTCTTTGCGAATCACCATCCGCATCTCGCTCAGCGAAAATGGCTTCAGCACATAGTCGCTGGCCCCGGCCTTCATGGCTTCCACCGCCGTCTCCACGGTCCCGAAAGCCGTCATCACCACCACCGGCAGCGCCGCATTCTGCCGCTTGATCGCTTGCAGGAACTCCAGTCCGTTCATCCCCGGCAGCTTCAGGTCCGTCACCACCAGATCAACCGGATTCTCACGCAGCAGCTTCAGCCCGCTCTCGGCATCTCCGGCGGAAAGCGTCGTGAAGCCGTCCTCCCCAAGGTTCAACTCGAGCAGGCGCCGCATCTTCGCCTCGTCCTCGACAATCAAAATTGTTGGCATAGCTTGGTTCTTACCCGCTACTTCCTCGACTTCACATCTCTAAGACGCCTGCGCGGTAGCAGCCTCATCGCTCGCGGGGAAAAAGACCACGAAGCATGCCCCTGGCCGATCACTCACCTCGCCGCCACTCTCGACCCGAATCGTCCCATGATGTCCATCAATAATTCTCGAAACAATCGATAACCCCAGCCCCACACCTGTTTTCTTGGTAGTCACAAACGGATTGAAGATCTGCTCCCGCAGCTCAGCCGGAATTCCCGGGCCCGTGTCTTCGATCCGCACCTCCACGCCCTCCGGTTTCGCGCTGGGTTTACTTCTTGCCGTCACCCGCAAGATTCCGCCGCCACTGCCCATGGCATCATAAGCATTCTGAATCAAATTCACGAATGCCTGCTCGCAAAGACTCTCGTCCAGCGGAACCAGCGGCAGGTTCGTCTCGTACTCCCGTTCCACGGTCACTGCTCTGTCTTCGTCTTTTCGCGTTAAAGATAACGATACGTCGTGAAGTGCGCGATCCAGCACCGCCGTGATTTCCTGCGGAGCCAAATCCGCGTGCAGAGGGCGTGCGAAATCCAAAAACCGCGTCACCAGAGCGCTCAATCGGTTGGTCTCACTCGAAATGTAGCCCGCCAGTTCGCTCGCCAGCGGATTCGACTCCCCCAGTTTCTGGTGCAGCATTTCCGCCGATCCCTTAATCACCCCCAGCGGATTGCGGATCTCATGCGCCAGCCCAGCGGACATCTGTCCCAGCGCAGCCAGCCGCTCAGAACGACGCGCCTCCTCCTGCGCTTGCTCCAACTTACGATTGGTTTCGGCCAGCGTCTCGGCCAGTTCCTGGTAGCGTTTGATCTGCCGCCGGTTCTCCACGACGACCCGGTTCACTACCATGGCCGCAAGAAAGAAGAAAACAATGCGCATGGCCAGCAAACCGTAGCTCTCTGCCGTCACCTCGAAATCCCGCAGCGCAGGATCGAAAAGATACGAACAATAAGCAGCCGAGGCCAGCCCGGTCCACAGCAACGTTCCCCCAGCGCTGAAATACTCTGCCGCTGTCACCACCGGCAGGTAGAAAATCGGATAATATTCGCTGTTGATTCCGACTTCGCCCGTGTGATCGATGAGCAACGTCGCCAACGCAATCTTGAGCAGGACAACATAGGCTGCGCCCCGTCGCGGAGCCCGCGCCAGCAGCCAGCCCTCGCCGAACTGCACTACTCCAATCGCCAGCAAAGTGAGCTGCTTATGAATCTCCGCCACCGGCGGCAGAGCGGCCAGCGCGGCCAGAAACATCAGCCAGAGAACATCCATCCAGTGAATTGCAGGACGCTTCTGTTCGCTCATGACCTGATCGCTCATGGCCTGTTCGTTGATGGCACAACCGCGAAAAATAAATGCGCCGGGAAGGGGAGGGTTCCCCAGTTTCCCGGCGCGACAATCATCTCTCGATTCCTACTTCGGCCCGCTCGGAAATCGCATCGCATGCGATCCCTATCAAACCGCAGGCAACTGGTTCGCGTCAATGTCCTTTCTTGGGCGGCCCGCTCTCCTGCCGCGGCGCGGGCGTGCTCTGTTGCCGTTGCGGCGGCGGAGACGCCGGCTTCTGCTGCTGCCAGGTGCTGAACTTCTGCTCTTGGTCCTTTTGCTGCTGTGCGTTTCTTTCTTGCACCGGAGCTACCGGCTTGGCCAGCGGATGCGACCACTGCTGCCCCCCTTGCTGCGCAATGGAACCCCCGCTCGGCTGCGTGTTCCGGGTCCCGGGCTGCGCACTCTTCTCCGGCTCCGGAGTCCCTTGCGCTTCCCACACTCGCGGCTGCGGCTTCGCCTGGTTGCTTCCTCCGTCGGTCTGTCCGAACGAACGGAACCCATCCTGCGACTGCGGCTGCCGCGTCACCGGCACAGGCCGCCCTGGCGCCTCCTGCCGCACCAATGACTGTCCGATCGACGATTGCTGGTTCAAGTGTCCGCCCGCCTGCGCCTGCCTCTGATCGAATGATCCCGGCATGGCAGCCGGCGTCCTCAGCGCTACCACCGGACGGCTCGTCACCGCCGCCGGAGGCCTCTTCGCCACCGGCCTGCCCGTACCCAACACACTGGCCCGGACCGGCTCAATTGACGCCGTGCGCGTCACCGGAGCGCCTTCCAGTTCTTTCGCCGGAACCGATACCACATTCCGTGCCACCGGCCGCGCATTCACAAACGTGTCATGCGAAACCACGGTCACGCCCCCATTCACATTCCGGTTCGCATACGTGATGTTGTTCACGTTCCGGTTGATGACAACGTTGTTGTAGACATTGGTGACTCTCGTGATATTCACCGCCGTGTTGGTGATATTCACCCGGTTCACGTACACCCGGCTTACGCGATATCCCGGAATAAACACTTCCCCGGGAGCCAGCGGGAACCATCCCACACCCAACCCGACAGAAAAGCGGAAGCCCGGACCGCCGCCCACCCAGGCCACTAGCGCCGGCGCGTAAACCGGCCGCACCACGGCCGGCCCTGGAACCCACACCCACCCAGTCCCGGCGTATGCCCAACGTCCATAGTGGAAGGGAGCAAATCCCCACGGCTCATCTTCCACCCAGGTCCAGCCCCACGGCCCCACCCAAATCCAATGTCCGAAACGATACGGCGCCCATCCCACGGCGATCCCCGTCGGCCGCCAGCACGTGCCGTAGCCCGCCACGTAACTCCAGCTGCCGTACTCGTCGAGATCTTCGTATCCAGTCATCTCGCGCGAAACGTAATTCGCGGAGTCAGATCCATCTTCAGTCTGGTCACGATCCAGCGCCCAGCTGTCGAATCCGTCCTGAGCGGGAATCTGCGCGAGTTCGTAGTCCAGATGATCAGTCCCCGTGAATGTGGCGAACTGATTCGCCACAACCGTATAAGAATTGCCACCGCCGGTAACCTCGCCCCGCCCGCGCCACACCGTCACTTCCGTTCGATTGCCGTCCGCATCCACGTCGATGCGGTAGTCTCCCGGCTGCATCACAACAAACGCCACGTTCGGCGTGTCGATCTCGTACGAATCTTCGTCGTCCACATGACGCACATTGACAATCAACGACCCCTGCGCCAGGCGAATCTGAGCTGCCCGGTCACCCACCTCGAGCAATGTAATCCCAGTCTTGGCGCCCAGGCGGAGCGCAGTCGATCCAATGTGCACTTCGGCCCGCGAGTCGTCATCCGCCCAAAGATTGTCGCCCGTCACCAGCGGACGGTTGAGCACAGCATCCACCCAGTCATTCTCCCCGCCGGGCTGGAACGAAACTGATCCCTCCATGTAATTCAGCCGCGCGACACGGCTCGGAGGATCCTGATCTTCCGCCGCTGGCCCATCTTGTGGACCTTGCGCATCCGGCATCACCTGCGCGTCCTGCGCTCTCATTGCAAGCGGCGATTGCAGCATGAACGCCAAGGCCGCCACCATCACTGCCCAGCTCCACCACTGCTTATGTGTCTTCATAGTCTCCTCATGGATACAGAAGGCGTCGTTGCTCCAATCTTATCCATACCCGCATAAACACTGTAGAGACTCTTTAGTTTCCTGGGGCAGGGTGGTGCTTTTCGGCCAGGGATGGCCCGTACCAGGCAGTTCAACAGACTTGTTCGGTAAGTTACTTCAGTGGGTTACTGGCTTCGGCGCGATTTCATCCAGTGTTAGATTCAATTCCAGAACGTTCACCCGCGCCTCGCCCAGAAAGCCGAACTGCCGCGGCTCTGTATGCTGACGAACTGCTTCGCGAACTCGATCCTCGCTCAACCCGCGTTCCTTCGCGATGCGCGGCACCTGAAACTCCGCTGCCTCGGGCGAGATATGCGGATCAAGCCCCGAACCCGACGTAGTCAGCAGATCCATCGGAATTGCGGTTCCGGGATTCTCCGCCTGCAATCGATCGGCATCTCCCTGCACCCGCGCCATCAGCGATTGATTCGTAGGTCCAAGATTCGATCCCCCGGAACTGCTCGCATCGTACCCGGTGCCGGCGCTCGATGGCCGCGAGTGGAAATAGCCCGGCGAAGAAAAGGACTGCCCGATCAACCGCGATCCCACGACGGCGCCATTCCGCGTCACCAGCTGTCCGTTGGCCTTATTCGGAAACAACACCTGCGCCAGTCCCGTAATCAACAGCGGAAATAGCAAGCCAAACAGCAAGGTCGTCACCAGCGTCATGAGCACAGAAGTGATCAGATTCTTCCTCATAGTCGCCTCTACGCCAGCCCTGCTCGCACAATGATCAGGTCGATCAGCTTGATCCCGATAAATGGCACGACCACTCCACCCAGGCCGTACACGAGAAGATTTCGCCGCAACAGCACCGCCGCTCCCTGCGGAACATATTTCACTCCGCGCAGCGCCAGTGGAATCAGAGCCACAATAATGAGCGCATTAAAGATGACCGCCGACAGTATCGCCGATTGCGGCGTAGCCAGCCGCATCACGTTAAGCGCCTGCAGCACCGGAAATGTCCCGGCAAACATCGCCGGGATGATGGCGAAATACTTGGCCACATCATTTGCGATCGAAAACGTTGTCAGCGCTCCCCGCGTCATCAGCAACTGCTTGCCGATTTCCACGATCTCAATCAGCTTCGTCGGATTCGAATCCAGGTCCACCATGTTGCCGGCTTCCTTCGCCGCCTGCGTGCCCGTGTTCATCGCGACGCCTACATCCGCCTGCGCCAGCGCCGGCGCATCATTCGTCCCGTCCCCTGTCATGGCAACCAGTTTTCCCTGCCCTTGTTCGCGCCGGATCAAATCCAGCTTGTCCTTCGGCGTAGCCTGCGCCAGAAAGTCATCCACTCCGGCCTCGCTCGCAATCGCCGCCGCCGTCAATGGATTATCCCCAGTGATCATTACCGTCTTGATTCCCATCGCCCGCAACTGATCAAAGCGCTGCCGCATGCCACCCTTCACAATGTCCTTCAGGTGAATCACTCCAAAAGCATGGCCGTTTTCGGCCACTACCAGCGGTGTCCCGCCGGACCGCGAAATCGCCTCCACGGCCGCGCGCACCTCCGCCGGCATCGCGCTGCCCTGCTCCTCCAGATACTTGGCAATCGCATCCGTGGCGCCTTTGCGGATCGCGCGCCCATCCAGATTCACGCCGGACATGCGGGTCATCGCGCTGAACGGAATGAACTCGGCATCATGCGAACTCATCTCGCGTCCACGCAATCCATACTTTTCTTTCGCCAGAACAACAATCGAGCGGCCCTCGGGAGTCTCATCCGCGAGTGACGAAAGCTGCGCCGAATCCGCCAGCATCGCCTCGCTCACCCCCGGCGCTGTCACGAACTCCGTGGCCTGCCGGTTCCCCAGCGTGATCGTTCCCGTCTTGTCAAGCAGCAGAGTATTCACATCCCCCGCCGCTTCCACCGCGCGTCCTGACATCGCCAGCACATTGTGCTGCACCAGCCGGTCCATGCCCGCAATCCCAATCGCCGAAAGCAATCCGCCAATCGTCGTTGGAATCAGGCACACCAATAAAGACACCAGCACGAACACCGTCTGCGGCGCCCCCGCATAGATTGCAAAAGGCTGCAGCGTGACTACAGCCAGCAGAAACACAATCGTCAGCCCCGCCAGCAGGATGTTCAGCGCAATCTCGTTCGGAGTCTTCTGCCGCTCCGCGCCTTCCACCAGCGCGATCATGCGATCCAGAAACGTCTCGCCGGGATTCGACGTGATCTTCACCTTCACCCAGTCTGAAAGTACGCGCGTCCCGCCGGTCACCGCTGAGCGGTCGCCGCCAGCCTCGCGAATCACGGGCGCAGACTCACCCGTAATCGCCGACTCGTCCACCGACGCCACTCCTTCCACGATCTCGCCATCTCCGGGAACAAACTCGCCCGCCTCCACCAGCACCATGTCTCCCGAGCGCAATTTCGAGCCCGGCACGGTCTCGGTTTTCCCGTCGCAAAGCAGGCGGTTCGCCATCGTCTCCGCTTTCGCCCGGCGTAGCGCGTCCGCCTGTGCCTTGCCGCGACCCTCCGCCATCGCCTCTGCAAAGTTCGCAAACAACACCGTAAACCACAGCCACAGCGTGATCTGCAGATTGAATCCGAAACCGGGTTGCCCGTGCATTCGCTCCAGAATAAGCAGCACTGAGGTCACCACGCTGCCCACCTCCACCACGAACATCACCGGATTGCGCATCATGGTCACGGGATGCAGCTTGACCACCGAATCCCACGCCGCGCGGCGCACAATCTTCATGTCCCACAAGCTGCGTTTTGATTTCTTGCTCGCCATATCTATCTAAAACGTTTTTCCCGCCTGCATCAGCAGGTGTTCCAGAATTGGCCCCAGACTGAGCGCCGGAAAAAATGTCAGCGCTCCCACAATCACCACCACGCCGATCAGCAGAACGGTAAACAACGGTCCCGTCACCGGAAAAGTGCCCAGCGTCGCCGGAGTCTGTTTCTTTCCCGCAAGATTCCCAGCAATCGCCAGCATAGGCAGAATCATCATGAACCGCCCCAGCAGCATCGCCATTCCCAGCGACGTGTTGTACCAAAGCGTATTTCCACTCAGTCCGTTGAAGGCCGAGCCGTTGTTGGCTACAGAGGAGGTGAACGCATAAAGCACCTGGCTGAATCCGTGCGGCCCCGCATTCGACATGGCAGAAGTGCCAAAGCTGTACAACACCGAAATCGCCGTAAACACCAGAATCACCAGCGGAAAGATCAGCACCACCAGCATGGCCATCTTCACGTCGTAAGCTTCAATCTTCTTCCCCAGATACTCCGGCGTCCGCCCCACCATCAATCCCGCAATAAAAACGGAAAGAATGACGAACACCAGCATTCCATACATCCCCGCCCCCACGCCCCCGAAGATCACTTCGCTGAGCATCAGGTTGATCATCGGAACCATTCCACCCAGCGGCGTGAACGAGTCGTGCATGGAGTTCACCGCGCCGCAACTGGTGTCGGTAGTCACCGTAGCGAACAGAGCCGAGTTCGCCACACCGAACCGCACCTCTTTCCCTTCGAGATTGCCGACAGCTTGTGGGGCAGAAGCCGGATGCGAGCTATGCTGCGCCGCTGCTGCCAGCAAAGGATTCCCCCGCGCCTCCGCCCAATACGCCGTACTAACTCCTGCCAGAAACAGCAAAGCCATCGCTGCCCACACCGCCCATCCATGCCGCGGCGACCCTGTCATTTTCCCCAGCGTGTAAGTAAACGCCGAAGGAATCGCCAGGATGCAGAACATCTCCAGAAAGTTCGTGAACGGGGTGGGATTTTCAAACGGATGCGCGCTGTTCGCATTGAAGAACCCGCCCCCATTCGTCCCCAGTTCCTTGATGATCTCTTGCGAAGCGGTCGGCCCTTGCGCAATCACTTGCTGGCTAACCGTCTGCATCACCGGTTTACCGTCAGGCCCATTCACCGTCTTGCCGTCCGAACCAAGTTGGGGTGTCTGGTAAGGATCCACCAACTGCACCGTGTCATAAGGTTTCAGGTTCTGCACCACGCCCTGCGACACCAGCAGCAGCGCCCCCACCAGACACAAGGGAGCCAGAATCCATAACGTGCCGCGAACCATGTCGACCCAGAAGTTGCCGATGGTCTTCTGCTCCCGCCGCGTAATGCCGCGAATAAATGCGATGGCCAACGCCATTCCCGCTGCCGCAGAAACCCAGTTGTGATACGCCAGGCCCACCATCTGCGTCAGGTAGCTCATGGTGGTCTCGGGCGAGTAATTCTGCCAATTTGTGTTCGTCGTGAACGATGCCGCCGTGTTGAACGCCAGCGCCGGAGCCACTCCCGCAAGCTTTTGCGGATTCCAAGGCAGCCACGCCCACTGCTGCATGCGCTGCAGGACATAAAGCAGAATCATCGAAACGCCGCTGAACAAAAGCAGCGCCAGCGCGTATTCCTTCCAATCCATCTCGTGGCTTTCGTCCACCCCAGTAAGCCGGTAGAGAATCCGTTCCACCGGCCGCATCACCGGATCAAGCCACGTCCGCTCACGGCCGAACACCCGCGCCATGAATCCGCCGAGGGGCTTGGTGATCAGCAGCACCACCAGCAACAGAAAGAAGATTTGCAGCCATCCGTTTGCCGTCATCAGAATTTCTCCGGCCGCAACATGGCGTATACCAGATACACCAGCAGCCCCGCGCAAATGATCAGCATGATGATCGGTTCAGAACTCATATCCCCCTCAACGAACTCGCTCGCAAAACCGCACGTAAGCCAGCGACACCGCAAAGAACAAAATCGTCACCACAACGAAGACTGCATCTTGCATTGCGAATTCCTCTCAGTCCGCCGTCCGAGTCTCGACTCCACGGTTTCTCCCGTCAGATCGCCTACGACGACTTCCCCACAGCGAATTCCACTAAAACTTGACCATAATGGCCATGTCGATGAACTGCTCGTCTCGGCGCAGATCGGGAAACCATACCGTGCTGCCCTGCGCCCCGCAGGCCGTTACCGCCGCGCCTTCGCTCTCCTGCATCGACGAGTTTCCATTGTTGCAGGCGAAAAATTGCGGATATCCGTTGTTCGTAGAAGGCACTCCACCCGAACCCGGCGGCGTGATTCCACCAGCGCCCGACCAGTACGGCACACTGGCATGGCGATAATCGTATTCCCATCGAAACGTGATGTACTGGCTGGGCATGTAGTCAAACGTCGCGGACGAGTCCCATGCCTTGAAAGCATTCCCCGGATTTCCCGTGAAGTAGGGGGCATTAATCGCCGCTGACGACGCCGTCTCTCCGTTGATGGGAGGAACCAGCACCAGATAGCGCCCGGGATTGTTGATCTGGCCCCCGCCGACTGTCAATGCGTATCGGTCCTTTTTGAACCATGTGCGGTTGTAGAGCATGTACCCAAGAAAGCTCTGCTTATAATGAATGCCGTCCGCACCTGTCTTATCGCCGAGGCAGCTCACTATGCCGCTTGAGCCTGGATTGCCTGCGGTGACTGTCGGACCTGCGGTGCCGCCGAATTCACAACCCATATCACCTGTGAAGGTCAATGCCATTTTGTCGAGAGTCTTCTCCGGCTTATCGTAGTACTTGATCTCGATGCTGTCGTCGGTGTGGATGCGACCCCGATTCGGTATGTAAAGGTCGTCGTGGCCGAGCCCGTAGTTGTTAGAAATGACGTTCACCCAGGGTCTCGGAGTCCATTTGATCTGCCCGCCCACCCCTTTCCGCGAGTTGGCTGAGCCATACGACTGCCATCCGTTGATGAACCACGGCTCAATCTTCAAATGAGGGTTGGGAAAAATCTGAACCCTCAAACCATTAAAGAACCATGGAGTATTGGAAGAAACATACGAGGGTTGATAGGCCCAGTTATCGAAGTTGTAATAGCTGAACAGGCCAATGTAAGACATGAAGATTCCCGCATCGATGTTGATCCCATTCAGCGCATTGATGTGATACCCACCATAAGCTTCCGAGACGTAGCGATAGGCGTCGCTCAGGTCCCATTGGCCCTTCGCCGGACTGGGGTCATTGCGCGGTGTCGTCGTGGAATACATGCCGAACTGCGTCATCAACCGGGCGCGGACATTGTCGAAATGGAAGTCGCCGCCAACCCCGAGTTGTTCCAATTGGATTTCGTTGGAGCGGAATATCTCGCTCGACCCGCTCATCGAATTGTCCTGCGGTTTGTTGAAGTCGTAGGTGTACGAAACATCAGCCCGGATTTCCGGGGTGAAGAATTTCGAATCGAAAGCTGCATCCTTGGTGCGCGGGTTGCCGTTCAGCCAACTCCAGTCCCAGTCCGAAAAAGGCACGATCTTTTCCGTTTTTGCGGGTTCGGCAACGGTTGACGCACTCGCAGCTTGCGCCAACCACCCTCCCAGCCCAGCCGTCGCCGGTGCAGCGTTGCTCGCCGTGCCCCCGGCAGGTTGCGGGGACACAACAGCAGTTGGCGCGTTGACAAAGTTAGCCGCCGTCACCGCGGGAAGGCTCGGCCCACGCGTGGTCGCCGGCTCGCTGCGATCATCGCCAGACGTGGCGCTCCTGTGCTGCTCCACTTCCGCGCGCAAGCGCTCCACCTCAGCTCGCAGAGCCTTCAATTCATCCCGCATTTCCTGTTGTTCCGTTGACGCACTCGAACTAGAGCCGGCGTTCGCCGAAGACATAGCCGCGACTTGGGTGGATTGAGCGCCAGCCCAGACCGGAACAAGCAGGACGAACGTCGAGAGCAATAAGAGCTGTAGTGCATTCTTCTTTCGCATAATTCTCGTTCTCCAATAATTCCTTGCCGTATTCGCCGTCGTCAGATTCTGATTCCCGCCAACCGCTCCCGGCATCGCTGCTGCTCTGGACCAGATGAATCATTCTCAGCGGTTCCCGGCCCAGAAGTCGCAGGGAGCTTGGCACGACCCAGTAGCACACCGACGGCGGACCCTCGCGCAGTAATGCGATCAGAAACCGGAGCATGAAAGTGATCCCTGCCAGTGCGATGGCTGCAATTCCCAACGCCACCCGCATGCGCCCGCCTCCTGCGCCTACGCCCGCGCAAACATTTCAGTAGAACATTTCAGATGTAAAGAGTAGTTAAGGAATTCCTAAAGAATTCGTAAAGGTGTACGTTCCATTCCCACGGGCAAGAGAATTCCGTCACTTCCCCACGCTTGTGAAGCGGCTTACTCGCAATCTCGATTGCGTCAGTTCCTCGACGTCCAGCTGCCCGTCCTTGCCCTTGTCTAGTCTGTCAAACTCCGCTTCCATAAACTTCATCCACTCTTGCTTGGAGATCTTGCCGCTCTTATCAGTGTCGATCAGAAGCAGCAACTCCTTGGCATGTTCCTCTGCGAGTGCCAGCCTATCCTGCGGTTTCGGAACGGCGGCCTTTTGTGCCATGCCCGTCCGCAGCAGGGCGGCGGTCACCACCAACACTGCGACGAGCACCATGATTCGCACGAAGTTCGTTCGGTTCGACATGATCTACTCCACAGAAGGCTTGCGTGATCTTCCGGAGGCTGCCCGCCCATCGCGCTCAGCAGCCCCACTCCGCCTCGCCCGGCTGGGCAAAATACTGCCGCGACTTTGCCCGTTCGCTGGTCATCGATTCCAGTTCTAGCAATGCCAGCCGCGCTGCGGCGACCAGCCGGTTCTTTTCCTGCCGGGAAACTTCCTTCCACGAGCCGCGCCCTTCGCCGCGAGTACTCGCCATCTCCGGCGTCAGTGCCTGATGATAGTGGTGAAAAAGCTCGGCCAACCGTTCCGGTGCCACCTCGTGAATCCACATACCCTTAATCTCCCCTCAATCCGTGTTCGTTCATCGGGGACTCTTTATTCAGCCCCTCAACCATTGGACACGGAATCGCACAAAGCCCGAATAAAGGCTCCATAAAATGTTTGTAAGGATCCCAAGAACTGCAAGGTCAGCGGGAAAGAGCGGCTACGAGCCGGGTTCGAACCGGTATCCCACCCAGGGCTCGGTAAGCAGGTATTTCGGCGAAGAAGGATCGGCCTCAATCTTTTTGCGCAACTGCCCCACAAAGACGCGCAAGTATTCCGGCTGTTCGGTGCTGTTCGGGCCCCAGATTGCCGCCAGCAGCGTTCGATGCGTCACCACTTTGCCCGGACGCCGCGCCAGATAAACCAGCAAATCGAATTCCTTCGGCGTGAGATGAACCTCATTCCCTGCCACCTTGACCGAACGCGCATCCAGATCAATGGAAAAGTCCCCGGCAGTAATCAGGCTGGTCTGTTCTTCCACCGCCGGCGTCCGCCGCAGTTGTGCTCGGATTCGCGCCAGCAGTTCGTTCATGCTGAACGGCTTGGTGACGTAATCATCGGCGCCCGCGTCCAGAGCTTCCACCTTCGAGCGATCTTGGCCCCGCACCGAGAGCACGATAATCGGCACCTGCGACATTTTCCGCACCTGCCGGCACAGCTCTACCCCATCCAGATTCGGCATAGCCAGATCCGTCACCACCACATGCGGCGTCCAGTTCTTCATCAACTCCAGCGCCATTTCTCCGTCATTGGCTACGCGGATGTCATAGCCCTGCGCTGAAAGCGTCGTGCGCAGCACGCGCGTGATCTGCGGCTCATCGTCCACCACCAGGATTCGCCGGTGCTCACCCATTATCTTCCGCTCGTCAATCGCACTCACCGCATTTCCTGGGTCACGATGTGCACATCCACTGCGGGTGTATCGCGGAGAAACTTGTGAATCGCGTTGAGATAGAAATATCTCTTCCACCCCTTCGTCGCCGACCGCCCGAAAACCACCTGCGTAATGTGATTCTCGCGCACAAATTCCGCAACTGTCTCCGCCACGACCTTGCCCTCGGTCTTCACCACCTTCGCGCCCACGCTCTCGGCGAAGCGCACATTGTCGGCCAGCGTTCGCTGGTTCTCGTCGCTCTCATCCGAGCCCGTGTCCACGTATAGCACAAACAGGTCGCCGTCCATCCCCTGAGCCATGCGCGCTCCGCGCGCGATCAAATACTGCGCCGCCGGATTCGAACTGATACACACCGCAATCCGCTCCCGCACCTGCAACAGTTGCCCGTCTTCGTTCTTGAGTTCCGAGAGCGTACGGTCGACCGCTTGCGTCACCTGCCGCAGGGCCAGTTCGCGCAATGCCACCAGGTTTGTATTTCGGAAGAAATTTGCCAGCGCCCGCTCCACCCGCTCCAGCGGATAAATGTCCCCGCGCTTCATCCGCGTCTGCAGCGCCTGCGGCGTCAGGTCCAACATCACAATCTCGCCCGCCCGCCGGATCACCCAGTCCGGCACCGTTTCCCGCACCTGCACGCCAGTCAAGCTCCGAATCGTCGGCGACAGGCTCTCGATGTGCTGCACATTCAGAGTGGAAAGAACATCGATCCCCGCATCCAGCAGCTCAAACACATCCTCGTACCGCTTCCCGTGTTTGCTGCCTTCAATGTTGGTATGCGCCAGCTCATCCACCAGCACAACATGCGGCTTGCGCGCCAGAATCGCATCCACATCCATCTCCTCAAAGATGGTCGACTTGTATTCCAGCTTCTTGCGCGGAACCGTCTCCAGCCGCGAAGACAGTTCCACGATCGGTTTGCGCCCGTGCGTTTCCACCACGCCAATCACAACTTCTTCGCCGCGGCTGGCCCGCCGCACGCCTTCGCTCAGCATGGCGTAAGTCTTTCCCACACCCGGCGCGTAGCCCAGAAACAGCTTGAACACCGCCGGCCGCTGGGCGGTATCCACTTCCTTAAGCCATTCTTCAGGAGTCTTGACCATCGCCGCTATTCTCCACGCCGGAGCGCAAATTGTCGAATTTGATAGTCACGCTGCACCGACGCGCGGGTCTCAGCCTTTCACCACAGAGGTACAAGACACAGAGAAATCTCGAATTGTCCTTAGTTCTTTAGCTTTTGTCTTCTCTGTGTCTCGGTGCCTCTGTGGTGAAAAGCCTTTTTGCTTCGCTTCCGTTACAATCGTGCCCGTGAAAGCCCGCTGGCCACAGCACCTGCTCCGCTACGCCGCCTGCATCGTAGCTGCCGAACTGGTGGCGCAAGTCTACCGTCACCTGATCCGCGTGAACCCCACCACCGTAGCCTTGACGTTCCTGCTGATGGTCTTGTGGGTCGCGGCCTATTGGGGATTTCGCTTTTCCGTCTTTCTCGCCATACTCGCCACCCTGGCCTTCAACTATTATTTTCTTCCTCCCATCGGAACCTTCACCGTAGCCGACCCGCAGAACTGGGTCGCTCTGTTTGCCTTCCTGGTAACCGCGGGCATCGCCAGCCAGCTCGCCGACCGCGCCCGCAGACAAACTGCCGACGCCATTCAACGCCGCCGCGACGTAGAGCGGCTCTACAGTTTCAGCCAGCGCCTGCTCGCTACCGATAACGTGGCCGAGTTACTGAATGCGATTCCCGCCTATGTCTGTGACGGATTTGGCGCCAAGGCTGCTGCCATCTACCTGCTCAGTTCCCAGCAGGTCTACCGCACTGACCCCAAAGCAACCTGGCTTGCCCTGCAGGATCTTCAAATGGTCAGTTCGCGAGGCGAGCCCGTCATCGACTCCCAGCGCGGAATCTCTCTCACTCCATTGCATCTGGGAACTCGCACCACCGGAGCCGTTGGCATCGCCGGACCGGTGCTATCGCGAGCCACGCTGGAGGCCCTGGGCAGCATGATCGGCATCGCCATCGAGCGCGCCGGAGCCATGGAAAAGCTTTCCCAGACCGAAGCCGCGCACCAAAGCGAAAATCTGCGTGCCGTCCTGCTCGATTCCGTGACGCACGAACTGCGCACCCCTCTCACCAGCATCAAGGCCGCAGTCACAGGTCTGCTCTCCGATTACAACCTCGACCAGACGCAGCGCCGCGAGTTGCTCACCGTAATTAACGAAGAAACCGATCGCCTTGACCGCCTGGTTGGCGAAGCCACGGAAATGGCTCAACTCGATGCCCACAAGGTGGAACTCCACATGGCCCCCGTGGATATCGCCAGCGTGATCGAGTCGGCCGTGGAAGAATCAAGAACGGTTCTCGGCCAGCATCCTCTCGAACTGCGTGTGCCCGCGTCCCTACCCAAGGTGCGCGTGGATTCCGACCGCATCGCCGAAGTGCTCAAGCAGTTGCTGGAAAACGCCGCCAAGTATTCCCCTCCCACGTCACCCATCGCCATCACCGCCGAGCAGAAGGGAGATCGCATCGTCACCAGCGTTACCGATCACGGCTCTGGCATCGATGATTTCGAGCAATCGCTGGTCTTCGACAAGTTCTACCGCGGCCGCGACCAACGCTACAGCGTGCAAGGCACTGGCATGGGACTTGCCATCGCCAAGGCCATCGTCGAAGCCCACAACGGCACCGTCGCCGTAACCAGCCAGCTAGGCCGTGGCTCGGTCTTTTCCTTCGAACTGCCTGCCGCCTGAAGCCCCAACCCTCTCAACCCCTCACCCTGTCATCCCCAACGAAGTGAGGGATCCCGGTTTCGCTGCTGCCCCAAATTTAGTCCACACGCTAGTGAATACATGTAGCTCCTGATTGGGGCACAACTTCGCCAGGATGCCCATCAGTACCCTGCCCTCGCACCTTTCGCATTGCCGAAGGGAACCCTAAACCAGTAAATTCAGTTTCAGACCTCACTCCCGATGACTCTTGCCACACTCAACGATATCTTCTTCGCCGCCACCGAGCTCAATCTCGACCGAGCCATGCTCCACCGCGAAGCAGGAAGCTGGCTGCCCATCTCTTCTTCGGACTTCCGCCGCAACGTAGCCGCAACCGCCCACGCGCTGCAGGACTGGGGCATCCACCAAGGCGACCGCATCGCGATTCTCAGCGAGAATCGCCCCGAGTGGTCTACCGCCGACTTCGCCATCCTCCTGCTCGGCGCCGTCACCGTCCCCGTCTACTCCACGCTGACCCCGGAACAAACCGCCTACACCCTCCGCGATTCCGGCGCCACCTTAGTTTTCGTTTCCACCGAACATCAACTGCGCAAGATCCAGACAATCCTCCCCCAAACGCAAGTCAAGAAAATCGTAGTCATGGATCACATCGAAATCCCCAGAAATCTGGCCGCGACTTGCGTGCGAATGGATCAGTTTCTGACCCAAGGCCCACCCACCCTCGATCCCCAAACCGAATCCCTGGCCCGCTCCATCCAACCCGACGACCTCGCCACCATCATCTACACCTCCGGCACCACCGGAACCTCCAAGGGCGCGATGCTGACGCACGGCAACATGGCCTCCAACATCAATTGCTCCCTGCTCGGCTTCAACATGCGCCCCGGACTGCTGAGCGTTTCGTTTCTTCCCCTCTCCCACGTCACAGCGCGCCACGTGGATTTCTCCATGCTCTACCACGGCGTCACTCTCGCCTACTGTCCCTTCATCGAAAATCTCTCCGAAACCTTGCTCGAAGTGCGCCCCTCGATTTGCGTATCTGTACCCAGAATCTACGAAAAAATCTATGCCAAGACTGAAGCCCAAACCCGCGGCTTCCCCAAGCCAGCGATCTACCGCTGGGCGCTATCAGTCGGCCGCGCCAACAAGCCGTTAATTCTCGCCGGAAAAACTCCCACATCGTCCGCCTGGAAGCTAGCCAACCAGTTGGTCTTCTCGAAAATCCGCGAAGGCCTCGGAGGCCGCGTCGAAACTTTCATCTCCGGAGGCGCGCCCCTCGGCCGCGAACTCGCGGAATGGTTTGCCACCGTCGGTATCCGCATTCACGAAGGTTACGGCTTGACCGAAACTTCTCCCGTGATCGCCGTGAACACGCCCATCAACCACCGCATCGGAACCGTCGGCAAGATCCTCCCCAACCTCGAAGTTCGCATCGCCGGTGACGGCGAAATTCTGGTGCGCGGCCCCTCTGTCTTCAAGGGATACTGGAACCGCCCCGAAGAAACCCAAAACGCTTTCCAGGACGGCTGGTTCAAGACCGGCGACATCGGCCAAATCGATTCCGATGGATACCTCTCCGTCACCGACCGCAAGAAAGACCTCATCAAAACCTCCGGCGGAAAGTTCATCGCACCGCAGCCCATCGAAAACTCGCTCAAGCTAAATCCCCTGGTCGGCACCCCCGCAATAATTGGTGACAAACGCAAGTTCGCTTTTGTGATCATTTCTCCCAACTTCACGCTCCTCGAAGCCTGGGCCCGCACCAATAACATCGCGTTTGCTTCCCGAGCCGAACTAATCGCCAACCCTAAAGTCCAGGCGCTATGCGAAGGAATTGTGGATGAAGTGAACCAGAATCTCGCAAGATTCGAACAACTGAAGCGCGTGCTGCTGGTCGCCGACGAATTCACCGCCGAGAATGGCGCTCTAACCCCCACTATGAAATTACGCCGCCGCGTAATCGAAGAACGCTACCGCACCCAAATCGACAACCTCTACGCCCAGGCCGAAGCCACGATCCTCCCATAGCTCACCGGTCATTCCGAAGCGGCGCAGCCGCAACCCTGTCATTCCGAACCGGCGCAGCCGCAGAGGAATCTGCTTTCCTCTCCGCCAGCACGCCCCAGCCACTTCCCCCAATGTCACCCGCGCCGGTTTTCATTACAATGTACCCATGACCGACCCACTCCTCATCGCCGGCCGCTCCTTCCGCTCCCGCCTGATCGTCGGCACGGGAAAATACAAATCCTTCCAGGAAACCGCCCGCGCCCTCGAGGCCAGTGGAGCCGAGATGGTCACCGTCGCCGTCCGCCGCGTCAACCTCGACCGCAGCAAAGAATCCTTGCTCGACTACATCGATCCCAAGAAGTATTTCCTCCTGCCCAACACCGCCGGCTGCTACACCGCCGATGAAGCCATCCGCGCCGCCCGCCTCGGCAGAGAAGTCGGCCTTTCCGACTGGGTGAAGCTCGAAGTAATCGGCGACCAGGCCACGCTCTATCCAGACGTGCAGGCCACGCTTGAAGCCACGCGCGTTTTGGTAAGCGAAGGCTTCACCGTCCTGCCCTACACCTCCGACGACATCGTCTTCGCCAAGCGCCTGGTCGAGGCCGGCGCAGCCGCCGTAATGCCGCTCGGTGCGCCCATCGGCAGCGGCATGGGCATTCAGAACCAGGCCCACATCCGCATCCTGCGCGAAATGATCACCGGCGTGCCGCTGATTGTGGACGCAGGCGTAGGCACCGCCTCCGACGCCGCCATCGCCATGGAACTCGGCGCAGACGCAGTCCTGATGAACACCGGCATTGCCAACGCGCAAGATCCCGTCCTCATGGCCGAAGCCATGCACCATGCCGTGCTAGCCGGACGCCAGGCCTACCTGGCAGGCCGCATGCCGCAGAAGTTGTACGCCACAGCCAGTTCCCCGCTGGAAGGCGTTGTCCGCTAGGTTGTGTAGCTGTCAGCAGAAGCCACCGCGGTCTGGCCCGTCAGCAACCAGTACGGTTGCGCCTGGGACGAATCGCCCATCCCTTCGGACATCATTGGGAGATCGGCAAGCCGTTGTCAGACGGTGCTTGAGCCCTTGATGCGAAGCTATTCAGCCCTCTACTAGCAGCCGCCATCTGTTCCAGTCGAAAAACCCAGCAATAACAAAAGGGCGGCCGAGGCCGCCCCAGTCAATGCCAAATCTACTTCAGAGCATCTTCGCGCTTTCCACGTGAATGGAATCCGCGGTCATGGTTCCAGTCACGGCGATGTGGTGTCCCTCATGCCCTTTCAGCGCATCCGGGTTGTCCACCACCAGAACCTTCTGATCTTTGTCGGTCACGATCACCATCTTCGCGCCCGCAGCCAGGCATTTCTTGGTGCACGCCTCAGCCTTGTCGTTGGCGCCCTTGGCGCCGCATTTGTCGTCACTCACCCACCCGTTGACGGTCGAACTCTTCCCCATATCGTCGAATGCCAAAGCCGTCAGGGCAAACACGAAACAGATCGCAAGACAAAGCACTAACACTTTTCTCATGGCCGGTTTTTCTCCTTTTTGATATTCCGATCGCGGCCAGGGCCGCGGGTTATGGCAGGGACTCTCATCGCACCTTCGGCAGCAACGCCGCCGAGCCTCGTCTAACGTCCCGAACTATACCACAGGGAAACTTGCCAAATGTCACGCATTTGTACACTCTTCCCGCAAGCGATCCGCGGAAATCCTGTATGGGAAACCTCACTTTTTCGCCGAGCGATTGGCGGGTGGTGCACTCGCCGGCGCCGGTGGCACGTACACGTACTCCCCGGGACGCGCATAGTGCAACTGCTCGCGCGCTTCTTTCTCAATCGCTTTTTCGTCCGTCTTCATTCCCTGAATCTTTTGCGCGTAGAGTTCGTTTTCCTGCTGTTCAAGCAAGGTCTGCTTCTGCAGCGATTCATACTCCACCCGCTTCTGTTTGTAAACAATCATGCCATTCGCGCCAAACATAACATGCACAAACAGCAGGCCGGCCAGCACCGCAACCGTGGTCGTCGCAATGCGTCGCCGCAAGCCATACACTCGCATCGCCAGCGGACGCACACTCAACATCCACGACGCCGCCAATGCTTCGGCCTGCGGCGCCTTTTCGGCCATCGCCCGCAGCCCGTCTTGCGGAGTGCGAAATCGCCGGATTCTTGCCCGATCGTTTACTCGAAAATCCATTCCTTGGCCGCCCCGCTCAACATCTCCAGACCCTGTTCACTCCGCGCTTCGGAGTACACTCGCACCACTGGCTCGGTCCCCGAAAGCCGATATAGCACCCACGAACCGTCGTCGAAAACCAGCTTCAATCCGTCTGTGCGCACCACTTCGCTGACCTCGCGCCCGCAGAACTCCCGCGGATCAGACCTCAACTTCTCAGTGAACTTCTCTTTCACCTCGCGCGTCAAGCGGAAGTTCTCCCGCCGCGGATGGTAGGAACCAACTTGGTTACATAAAGCCTTCAATTGTTCGCCCAGCGACTTCCCCCGCCGCGCCACCATCTCGCAGCACAGCAACCCCGCCAGCAACCCGTCTTTCTCTGGCACGTGATGCCGGATCGAAAGCCCCGCGCTCTCTTCTCCGCCAATCGCGATCTTGTCCCGCCTGATCAGTTCGCCGATATACTTGAACCCCACCGGCGTCTCGTAAAGTTCCACGCCGCGCGCCTTGGCGATCGCATTGATCAGGTTCGTGGTCGCCACCGACTTCGCAACCCCATTCGTCCACCCCCGGCTCTCCACCAGATAGTCGAACAGCAAAGCAATCACGTAGTTCGGCTGCAGGAAGGTTCCGTCCCCATCGACAATCCCGAAGCGATCCGCATCGCCGTCGGTCGCAATTCCAAGATGCGCCCCGGTAGCCCGCATCTTTTCCCGCAAACCCTCTAACTGATGGTCGTCCGGCTCCGGCGCGTGTCCGCCAAATAGCACGTCCCGATAGTCGTGCACCGTAGCAACCTTTACCCCGGCATCTCGCAGAAGCGTGTCCGAATATCCCCGCGCCGCGCCCCACATGGGATCAAAACAAACTCGCAGGTCGGCTTTGCGGATTACTTCCAGATCCACAATCTCCCGCAGCCGCTTCATGTAACCCGGTTTCACATCCAGCGATTCCCCGGAGACTCCGCCACTGCCCTCACCCACTCCCCCCGTCGAACTTGCGCGGTCTCCAGCCTCAATCTCAGCCTCAATCTTCTTCGTAACCTCAGGCAGAGCCGGGCACCCATCCGGCGTCGAGAATTTGATCCCGTTGTACTCCGGGGGATTATGCGAGGCCGTAAAGTTGATCACGCCGTCTGCCTTCGCCTGAACCACGGCATGAGCAAACGCCGGAGTCGGCGCGGGTTCCGCAACCACCAGCGGCGTAATCCCCTGCGCCGCCAGAATCTCCGCCCCCATGGAACAAAAAGTCTCCCCCAGAAATCGCGGATCGCGCCCTACAATCACTCGCGCGCCCTGCTTCTTCTGCCCGGCCACGTAGCGCGCAATTCCACCCACCGCCCGCCGCACATTGGCGAACGTAAACTCCTCCGCCATAACCGCCCGCCACCCCGATGTGCCAAACTTGATCTGCGTAGTCATGTTCTGCTCTCAACGCTAACGTGAAAATGCTACCCTCTCATCAGCTGTCGGCGCTAGCCTGACGGCTGGACGCTGATTTTATATGACCAACAAACGAATCGTCCTCACCGCCGCCGGCTCGCAAGAAGAAGCTCAAAAGATCGCACACCATCTGGTCGAGCGCCGCCTCGCCGCCTGCGTCAATATCGTCCCGCACGTCGCGTCAATCTACCGCTGGCATGGCAAAATGGAGGAGTCGAGCGAATGGCTGTTGCTCGTCAAGACCACGGCCGCGGCCTTCGGCCAAGTAAGCCATGCGATCGCAGAACTCCACTCCTACGACCTCCCGGAATGCATCTGCCTGGCCGTTGAAGACGGGTCGCCCAACTATCTGCACTGGATCGCCGAATCAGTCTCGACTGGAGAATCCCGCAAATGACAGTAACAACAGGCTGCAGGAAAACGCACATGCAAGGACGGCCGCCTCGGGAGCCTGCCCTCAGCGAAGCCGAAGGGTCCAGCCGAGCACAGCAAGGCATTCTGGTGTCTCCAGCGCTGCGGTAAGCCACTTTGCCACGACTGAGGTTCAGCCCAGAAGTACCTGCGAGGAATTCTTGGCCGCCAGGGAAGGTGTTTGCTGCAAAACAGTAACGATTGCGAAAGATCTAGGTCTTATCGAATTGATCCGAGCAAATCCGCAGCCACAAGGTTTCTAAATAGCTTCCAACCCCAACTCCAGATCATCAAGAATATCCGCAACATCCTCGATCCCCACCGAAATACGCACCATTCCATCGGTAATCCCAATCGCCCTGCGCCCTTTTTCGCCCAACCCCGCGTGCGTCATCGTCGCCGGATGCGAGATCAGCGTCTCCACTCCACCCAGCGACTCCGCCAGGGAACACACGCGGAGCTTCTTCAGCATCTTGTTGGCGTTCTTCACCGACCCAGTCTCGAACGTGATCATTGACCCAAACCCGCTCATCTGCCGCTTCGCCAGCTCATGCTCCGGATGATCGTCGAGCCCCGGATAGAAAACCTTGCTCACCTTCTTATGCTTAGCCAGGAACTCCGCCACCGCCCGCCCGTTCCGGTCATGGATCTCCATCCGTGCCGCCAGCGTCTTCACCCCGCGCAACACCAGCCAACATTCAAACGGAGAAAGGATCGCCCCCGCGGCCTTCTGCAGAAACGCTAGCTTCTCCGCCTGCTCGGGCGTGCTGCATACCACCACGCCACCCAGCCCATCGCTGTGTCCGTTAAGAAATTTCGTGGTCGAGTGCAATACCATGTCCGCGCCCAGCGCCAGCGGCTGCTGGAAATATGGCGACATGAACGTGTTGTCCACCACCAACTCAGCCTTCTTGCGCCGGCAAATCCGGCTGATCGCGGCCAGATCGCTCAACCGCATCAGCGGGTTGGTTGGCGTCTCCACGTACACCATCCGCGTATTCTTCCCGATTGCCCGTTCCACGTTCTCCGCGTCCGAAGTATCCACATACGAAAACTCCAGCCCGAACCCAGTCATCACCTGGTTAAACAGCCGCGGCGTCCCCCCATACAAATCGTTTCCGCACACCACGTGATCGCCCGATTTCAGCATCATCGCAATCGCAGTGATCGCCGCCATCCCGCTGGCAAACACTGGCGCGGCCACTCCGCCTTCCAGCGATGCCAGATTCTCCTCCAGTCGCGTCCGCGTAGGATTCGACACCCGCGAATACTCGTAACCTTTATTCTCCCCGATGCCCTGCTGTACGTACGTCGAAGTCGGATAGATAGGAACGGTGACCGCGCCAGTCAGGGGATCAGGTTCCTGTCCATCGTGAATCGCCCGGGTAGCGAACCCAGCTTGTCTGTTCTTCTTCATCGCTTTCACTGTGATTCAGACCTCGTTACGTTCTCCGCAGCCTTTCGCCGCGTGTTCCGCGATTGACGCTTTGCTAAATCCCGCCCTCAAATATCTTCTTCGACAAATACCGCTCCGCCGAATCCGGAATAATCGTCGCCACCCGTTTTCCAGAACCCAGTCGCCGGCCCACTTCTAACGACGCAAACGCCACCGCTCCCCCGCTCGATCCCGCCAGCACGCCCTCCCGCGCCGCCAGCTGCTTCACCGTCGCAAACGCATCCTCGTCCGTCACGGCAATCACTTCATCGCATACGGCAGGATCAAACGTCTCTGGAACGAAGTTGTTCCCGATCCCTTCCACCTTGTGCGGCCCGGGCGCTCCGCCCCCAAGCACCGAGCCTTGCGTGGTCACAGCAACCGCCAGCACTCCTGGCACATGCTCCTTCATATATCGCGCCACGCCAGTAAACGTTCCGCAGGTCCCGCAGCCCAAAACCACAGCATCCACTTTCCCGCCCATCTGTTCAAACATTTCCACCGCAGTCGTTTCGTAGTGGTAATCGGGATTCGCCTGGTTCTCAAATTGCCCCGCCATAAACGCACTCCGCTCCCCGGCCACCAACTCTTTGGCGCGCCGGATCGCTCCCTGCATCCCCTCGTCGTCCGGCGTACGCTCAACTTCCGCTCCCAGGGCTCGCATGATGATCACTTTCTCCTGCGAAAAGTTTTCCGGAACAAACAATTTCACCTTGTACCCGCGATTCACCCCGATCAGCGCCAGCCCAATCCCCGTGTTCCCCGCCGTAGCTTCCACAATCGTTCCCCCGGGCGCAAGCTTCCCTTCCTGCTCTGCCCTTCTGATAATCCCAATCGCGGCGCGGTCCTTCACGCTCCCGCCTGGATTCAAGTATTCAAGTTTGGCGAAAATGTCAGCCGAACCGGCCGGAACCAGCCGCTTCAGCCGCAGCACGGGAGTCCCGCCGACCAGCTCTGTAATGTCGTCGGCGACCCCCAGATGGGAGACTTCAGAGTTCTTCAGGTGCACGCTTCAGGGTAAGGGCAGAGTCCGGAATCGTCAATTGCCCGGCCTCCTGGTCATTGCCCAGAACAGTCACCATCGTCAGTTTTCTCCGATTCTTCCTATCTCTGGTCCGTGCTCATCGCGCACTCAAGTTTTCCTCGATTTCACCGATCTAATACTCTGCCTGCTGCTTCGGGAGGTCGCATGCGTCGACGAATGCTCGAACTGACCCTTGTCTGTGCATGTGTCGGCGCAAGTCCCGCCACCTTGCAGGCACAGGAATTCAGGCTTCTTGACCGGACGATCCAAGTTCACGGCTTCCTGTCTCAGGGCTTCGTCTACACCAACGACAACAATTGGCTGACCATGAACACCAGCCAGGGCAGCGCCGCCTTCACTGATTTCGGGGTCAATCTGTCCACCCACATCAACGATAAACTCCAGGTCGGAGCCCAAGGCTACGACCGCAACCTCGGCCAGCTCGGCCAGTACCATCCCTCCCTGGACTGGGCCGTCGCCGACTACCGCTTTAAGACCTGGTTCGGCGTTCGCGGCGGCAAGGTAAAGACCACGCTCGGCCTCTACAACGACACCCAGGACCTGGATTTCCTCCACACCTTTGCGCTGCTTCCCCAGAGTGTCTATCCCATCGACCTGGCTCTGGTGTTCACCGGCAGAGCTTCCATGCCCAGGGAACTCGGCTCCGATGCTGAGGTCGTAGCCTACGTAGCCAGGACCAGATGTGCCATCGGATATGTGAGTGCGGACACCAATACCGAAGGTGTGAAAACTCTAGCCATCGTCCAGCCCGAAAATAACACCCCAAGAAGACTGATTACCCGCATCGAGCCGGACTACCCGGAAACCCTGAAGCGCCTCGGCATTGGTGGGACCGTTCGCTTGCAGGTAACCATCTCGGCCAAGGGCAACGTTCAGAATGTCGAATTGCTGGGAGGAAATCCAATTCTAGGCGAGTCTGCCATATCGGCCGTGAAGCAATGGGTCTATGCCACCAGCCATTCACGTACCGTTGCGGAGGTTAGCATCCCGTTCGATTCGCACCGCTGAAACTCCAGACATCCCCTCGTAAACATAAACCTCACACCAGGCTACCCTCAGGACACCACCCGACAAGCCTCTGCGTGACACTCACCTCGTCCCCGACCCCGCTGGTTGCACCCCCGCATAGTATCCGCTCTTGGTCCGCACCATAAGTTTGCTGCGCCCTTTGCCCTTGGCCTCCAGTCGGATCGCCCGGAAGCCGCCGCTCGCTCTCGGATTCGTCGGCTTGTACCCGATCGTGTACTGATTGCGAATGTCGTGCGCCACCTGCCGGCTGATTTCATCCACTTCGTCCAGAGTCTTCGGAAAGAACGCCACCCCCCCGGTCCGCTGCGCAATGATCTCCAACGCCCGCCGAGCTCGTTTGGGATGCTCTTCATCCCCCAGGATCCCAATCGCATAGACCGACGGCCCGTTTTCTTCCTGCAAATGCTTCACCGCCTGTTCCAGCGTCTCGCGGCTGGCATTGTCTTCTCCGTCCGTCACCACGAACAATACTTTCCGCTCCAACCGGGCATTTCTCTTCAGGTGCTCGGCTGAGGCCACTACGGCTTCGTAAAGCGCCGTCCCGCCCTTGGCGTCAATCTTCTCCAGCGCCTCTTTCAATTTCAGCAGGTCGTTGGTGAAGTCCTGATCGAGATAATATTCGTCGTTGAAATTCACCACGAACACTTCGTCCTCCGGATTGCTCGACCGCACCAGATTCAGTGCTGCCTGATTCACTTTGGCCCGCTTTTCCCGCATCGAACCGGAATTGTCGATCACGATTCCCATGGCCACGGGAATGTCTTCATGCCGGAACGAAATAATATTCTGCGGCTTCCCATCCTCGAAGACGGAGAAGTCATTCCGGTCAAGGTTGGTCACAATGTGCTGCCGGTCGTCCACCACAGTCGCGTGCAACAGCACTTCATCCACATCCTTGCGGATGACGAATGTTCCATTCTCATCGGGGGCTTGCTGCTGGCTCGCGCTGGCAGGCGGTGTAGCCGTGACGGACTGCGATTGAAACGGAAGCGGTTGTGAAGCGACAAGTGAGGACTGCGCTGAGTTGAAAGCAACGGGTTCAGCCTGGAGTCGCGAAGCCTTCCACGCCGCATGCCCGGCAAAAGGTTGCGCCAGCACCGCGACCATGGCTCCAGCCCAGATCGCGGACCTCAGAAAACAGAAACCACCAACCCGCTTATTCCTCGGGCGCGTAATATCCGGTCCTGGCATACACTCGGAGTGGCGGCAGTCCTTTCGGCGGAAGTAACTTCACTTTAATCTTACGCCATTTGCCATCCCGCACGACTCTGTTCGGACGATATCCCAGCACATACTGATTGCGCAGTTCGATCCCGATCTTGGTTGCCACATCCGCCAGGTCGTTCGGATTCTCCACCGTAAACGCCCGCCCGCCCGTCAGTTCCGCGATCTCTCCCAGCAGTTGCGGCCCCAGTCGCTCTTCCTCACTCTGGAAATACCGGTCGTAAATGCCGATGGCATACACCATTACATCCGCTTCTTTCACCAGAGCCTTGATTTCTCCCTCGGTGTAGCGGCTGTGGTTGTCGCCTCCATCGGAGATGATCAGCAGCGCCTTCTTCGGATACTTGGCTTGCCTCATCTTGCTGACGCCCATGTAGATCGCATCCAGCAAAGCCGTCCGCTTCTGCGGCACCGTGTAAATCAGTTTGCCCTGGATGTCGTCCACCGAACTGGTGAAATCGTTGACCATTTCGGGCACGTCCGAGAACGTGACCATGAAGAACTCATCTTGCGGGTTGGCGGTCTTGAAAAACTCGATCACCGCATCTTTCGCCCGGTCCATCTTGCTGCTCATGCTTCCGCTGGAATCGAAGATCACCCCCAGCGAAACCGGCGCATCCTCACTCGAGAAAGACTTGATCTCCTGCGACGAACTCCCTTCGAAAAGCTGGAAGTTCTCCTTCTCCAGCCCTGTCACCAGCCGGTTCATCGGATCGGTGATCGTCACCGGCACCAGCACCAGATCCACGGCTACTTTCAAGGGACGGACGTGCGTCTCCAGCGACGCCGGCACGACGGTCTGCTTCGCCACTTCCTCCGTCTTCGCTTTTTCCGCTTCCCGGGGCTGAATGTGGACATCGTTCACGTCCGCTTGCCCCACCGCCGCCAGCGGCAAGCCGCATGCCACGCTCAACGCGAACAGCACCACGCCCAGCCACGGCCGGGACGCGATTCTACGCACGCGAATAACAACTGGGTTCCAGGGTCGAACCAGGCGGGACTCCCGTACTAAGGCCTTGGGGCGTGAGAACCGGCGCCCATCCAGGAGGGCCATAAGCACCTCATTTGGCCGCGATAGTATCACAGCTTTGCTCAAAAGATTCCGGTTTTTTTGTCAAATGTTGCTGATAATCCGGAAGGGACGCCCCTTTGGGACGATACGCCCCAATCCGGGAGCCCCTCGACCCCTTTTGATACCCAGGCGCTGAATTCGTAGGCCACTCCCACACTTGCTACAATCAAGGCTCTCCATGGCTCACATCCACCCCTTCCCCGCGTTTCGCTACAATCCCCGGCAGGTCTCTCCTGCCCTGGGCGTAACTCAGCCCTACGACAAGATCACCCCCGCCCTGCAGGATCACTATTACGCCGCCAGCCCGTTTAACCTGGTCCGCATCCTCCTTGGCCGCCGCGAAGAAACTGACGGTCCAGCCAACAATGTCTATTCCCGCGCGGCAGCCTACTTTCGCGACTGGCGCCAGCAAGGCATCCTCTGTCAGGATTCCCTTCCCTCCATCTATATCTATTCCCAACGCTTTACCCTCCCCGGCTCAACCGCGGAACTGGAGCGCCGCGGCTTCATCGCCCTCTCCCCCATCGAGGACTATTCCGCCGGCATCGTCTTCCGCCACGAGCAAACCCTGGCCAAACCCAAAGCCGACCGCCTGGACTTGCTCCGCGCCACCCGCGCCCATTTCGGCCAGATCTTCGTCGTCTATGAGGACTCCGGCCAGGTCGACCCCCTGCTCACCACCACCACCACCAACGATCCAAGCCTTTCGGTCACGGATGAATCTGGTGTAGTTCACAGCGTCTGGCAAGTCTCCGATCCGAACCTGATCGCCGCCTTCCAAACCGCCATGAGCGACAAGAAACTCATCATCGCCGACGGCCACCACCGCTATGAAACCGCGCTCACCTATCGCAACGAACGCCGCGCCGCCGATTCTTCGTCCACCCCCGCTCCCACCCCGCCGCCCTACGAGTTCGTCATGATGACCTTCGTCAACATGAACAGCTCCGGTCTCCTCATCCTGCCTACGCATCGCGTGGTTCACAGCCTGTCCTCATTCTCAGCCGAAGACTTCCGCAATTCCGCCCGCGCCTTCTTCGATGTTGACGAGGTCGACGCATCCCTCGACGCGCCCCGCGCCACCGCCATCCTCCGCGAGTCCGGACGCTGCGGCACCTCCATCCTCGCCGTCACCGCCAACCGTGCCTTTCTTTTGCACCATCCCAATCCCAACACCCCGCAAGTCTTTGCTGGCCTATCCATCCGCCAGCAGGCGCTGGACGTAGTGCAACTCCATAAATGTTTGCTGGAAAAAGTCCTGAACCTTTCGGAGGAATCCATCCGCAATCAGCAGAACATCTCCTACCTTCGCGACGCCGCCGACGCCTTGTCGCAAGTACGCAGCGCAACCGGCCCTCGCGCCAACATCGCCTTCCTGATGAATCCCTGCCGCATCGCCCAAGTCCGCGACATCGCCTTCGCCGGCGAAGTCATGCCCCAAAAATCCACCGACTTCTACCCCAAGCTCCTGAGCGGACTAACCATCTATGCCCTCGACTAGCAGCGCCGGCGTCCCTTCTGCCCTTCGCAGCATCGCCGCCCTGTTCCTGATTTTCCTGGCCGCTCTGGCCCTCTCCGCTGCCCCTGCCGAAAAGCGTCTCTCCGTCTACTCCACCGCTGCCAACTATTCCCTGCCCATCGTGCAGCGGCAAGGCCGCGACTACATCGGCTTGCTCGAATTACTCGACCCCCTCGGCGCCGTCAGCGCAAAATCCGACCCTCCACGCTGGCGCATACATTACAACAACATCCTCGGCGACTTTACCGTTGGCCGCAGCCACGCCCGCATCCAGGGACGCGACACCGACCTCTCCGCTAAATTCCTCATGGAAAAGGAACGCGGCCTGGTTCCCCTGGCCTCCCTCAGTTCCCTCCTGCCCCGTTTCCTGGGCGGTCCCGCAACCCTGCACCAGGAATCCGGCCGCCTCTTCATCGGCAGCATCGCTACCCACTTCACTGCCGCAGTCTCCCCGGACGATCCTTCGCACCTGGTCTTCCGCTTCACTGCGCCCGTCAATCCTTCCGTCGCCACCGAACCGGGTAAACTGCACATGACGTTCGCCCGCGAACCGCTCACCGCACCCGCCTCTCCCACCCTAACCTTCGGCAGCAAAATCATTCCCTCCGCAATTTATTCCGAAAGCAACGGCGCCGCCGAAATCACCGTAACCACCACCATCCCCCTTATCGCCAGCTTCAGCCCGGATGGCCGAACCATCACTGTAGCTCCCGCGAAATCTCAATCCGCGGCAGCCACGCCTGGGGCAGCAGGAACTGGGGCCGCAGGAACTGGAACCGCGACGAATAGCCCTGCAACTAACGGAATAACGCCAGCCAACACGCCCGCAACCGGCGCCCCTGCATCTCCTGCCCAAAACACGCAGCCAGCCCAGTCGGCGGCGGCAAATTCGTCCCTCTCCGTCCCGCGCCGCTACTTCGCCATCGTCGACGCCAGCCACGGCGGCAACGACCGCGGTGAAGCCCTAAGCACCACCCTCGCTGAGAAAGACGTCACCGTCGCCTTCGCCCGCCGTCTGCGCGAGGAACTCGAGAATCGCGGAATCCCCACCCTGGTCCTGCGCGACTCCGACGCGACCATTTCGCTCGATGACCGCGCCTTTTTCGCCAACACCACCCACGCCGCCGTTTACGTTGCCCTGCACGCCGCTTCCAACGGCCACGGCGTCCGCCTCTATACCGCCATTCTCCCCTACACTGGCGAGGACGACCGCGGCCCGTTCCGCTCCTGGACCACCGCCCAGCAGTCCTCCATCCCCCTCAGTCAAGCCGCCGCTGCCAGCGTGGCTGCGGAATTGAAAAAACAACAGGTCGCCGTCCGCACCCTCACCGCGCCCCTTCGCCCCCTGAATAACATCGTTACCGCCGCCATCGCAGTCGAAGTCGCCCCGCCCGCTTCCGATCTCTCGCAACTCGCTTCACCCGACTATCAACAACAGATCGCCGGAGCCGTGGCCGCCGGAATCGCCAACATTCGCACCCAACTCGGAGCCGCCCCATGATAAGAAGACACTGATTGGGAGACAATGATTCGAAGATAATGATTCGACAACCATGATTCCTCGCCATTTCTATATCGCGGTCTCTGTGCTCCTGCTGGCCGTGTTGGGCATGAGCCTCTATGCCTGGCACATCCGTGGACGCGCCACCGGACCCCTCGCCTCTCTGGACACTCGTCCCGTAGTCCCTCCCGTAGCGGGACCCACCGAGCAGGTAACGCTCTTCGTCGCCTACGACGATACCGGCGTCCTCCACGCCCAGCCCGCCCGCATTCCGCTGCCCAGCGTCCGCCAGCAACGCGCCGAAGAATTGCTCCGCGCCCTCCTCGCTCTCTACCTCGACAAGTCCTCGCCCCACCCCCTGCCCCAGGGCGCCGACGTCCGCAGCGTCTACCTGGTCGATCCCGGCCTGGCCGTCATCGACGTCAACGCCGCCTTCGCCGACGGCCACCGCTCCGGCGTACTCTCCGAAGAACTGACCGTAGCCTCCCTGATCCAGACGCTCTCCGCCAACCTCCCCGGCATCCTGAAAGTGAAAATCCTGGTGGAAGGCAAGCAACGCGACACCCTCGCCGGCCACGCCGACCTATCCGGCTTCTTCGACGTCAACGCCATCAATCAGCTAACCACGCAACTGCAATCAACCCAGTAGCCACCACCGTTCCGCAATAAGCGGTGGCCCACTCAAGCCCGCTTTTGGCTTGAGTGGGGATGTTGAAACCTCCCCAACTCTGTCATCCCGACCGGAACAGATCATCGCGAAGCGATGATCTGTGGAGTGGAGGGACCTGCTGGTGTGACCTCAACAGGCCGTGAGGAACGCTGGAAATCGAGTCCGAATAGACGACACGAAACACGAAAGCGCGGCAGAAAGACTCCGTCCAACTGTAGAACATCCCCACTCAAGCCAAAACCACGCCTGAGTGGGGTATTCATATCCCCCCTACTCTGTCATCCCGACCGGAACAGTTCATCGCAAAGCGATGATCTGTGGAGTGGAGGGACCTGCTGGTGTGACCTCAACAGGCCCTGAGGAGCGCTGGAGATCGAGTCCGAATAGACGACACGAAACACGAAAGCGCGGCAGAAAGACTCCGTCCAACTGTAGAACATCCCCCCAACTCTGTCATCCCGACCGGAACAGATCATCGCAAAGCGATGATCTGTGGAGTGGAGGGACCTGCTGGTGTGACCTCAACAGGCTGCGAGGGGGCACCCGCCCGCCACTCAGCATTTTCCATAGTAGACTTCCCCCATGATTCGTCAGATCGCGCCTCAGTTCTTCACCCTGGACATTCCCGGCACCCTTGCCTATTACGAAGCAAAGCTAGACTTCAAGTGTTTGGGCATGTGGCAGGACCCGCCGGTTTACGCCATCGTTGCGCGCGACCAGCAGGCGATTCACTTCCGCCGAAGATGCGGACGCGCTTTACGCTGAGTATGCAGCTCGAGGCGTGGAATTCACGCGGGAACTTGCTAACATGCCATGGCACTCGCGTGAGTTTGTGGTGAAGGATCGCGATGGCGGCCGCTTGCCTTCGGTGCGAACATGTAGTCTTGTCTCCGTCATCCCCAAACGCCACTCTCGACTGTGTTGCCGATTCCGGCAAGATCAAAAGCCTGGCCCCGCGGCCTGTATAGTGACTTTAATAACGGAGGGACGATGCGTCACCGAATTCTGCACCCGATGTGCCTCGTAACGTGCGTCGTAGTCCTTATGGCCGCCGCCCATGCCCAGCAAGGCCACTGGGCCACACCCGACGACAAAACCGCGAAGTTCATGATCGACATGGAGCGCAAGTGGGCCGAAGGTGCTTGCACAAATAATGGAGTTGTCGCTGCGTTGTTGGCCGACGATTTCCAGGGCACCAGCACTCGCGGCGAGCGCTACAACAAAGCGGATGAGCTACGCGATGAAAAAGGCCCGCACTCGGCGCGCGGCTGCGCACTCGACGATGCCAGGGTGCGATTCTTCGGCGAAGACGTGGCCATCATTTACGGCAGCGAGCACGCCATCGGCAAAGACAAAACGAATCCAGACGCGAAGCAGTGCCAGGTCTGGACCGACATCTGGTTGAAGCGCGACGCTAAGTGGCAGGTCGCTGCCGCACAGGACAACAAAGTCGATTGCAAGTAGTTAGAGAATGCCGGGTGCCCCATCTTTCGCGTTCTCTGCGAAAGGTGGGATTCCACCACTCCACACCCCGTGGGATTTTCACTTTCGTGGGTCCGCCGCCATGCCAAGAGGCTGGCAACGATTCTGATCTCCTGGAACTTTCCACTGCCCACCGTGTGACATCTGACCTTGCGCTTCATATCAGATTCGGTCATCATTGCCGCAGCAGAAGCAGTAAGAAACAGTTCATTGAAAACCGAATATAGGCGCGGGTAAGTCCGGCTAAGTCCTTCTCGCACAACGTTTTGCCGTCCAAGCCAGCTGATTTCAGTCTCGACAGAAATCGCCTCGCTGATTCCACGGGACTTAGGGAAAAGCCAATGCAACTAACCCCATTGTCCGCAATATTTTGCGGACAATCCTTTTAGAATCAATATTTTAGCCGGATCAACCGCGGATCACTCCTCGCAAGTCATTGATTGCAAGGATCTAAGCAGATCCGACCCGCAGATTTTCTGATCCGGATTCGCGGTGCGGCAAGTCGGCTAGGGTTATGGTGAGACAAGATTATTCTCGCTTAGACCCTCAGCGAGCCACGGAACCCCCGAGCGGCATAATAAGATTCCGCTCCGTTGTGATACACAAAAACAGTGTCGAATCGGCGATCACAAAAGAGCGCGCCGCCGAGTTCTCTGATCTTCGAAGGTGTGTTCAGCCAGTTCGACGTTTTCGTGTCGAACTCTCCGAGGTTCTGCAACTTCCGATATTGTTCTTCCGTCAAAAGCTCAATGCCCATGGCCGCCGCCATGTCCATCGCATTGTTTTTCGGTTTATTTTCTTTCCTCGAATCCAGCGCTTCACGGTCGTAGCAAACGCTTCTGCGGCTCTTCGGACTTTCCGCCGAACAATCATAAAAAGTGTACTCGCCCGTCTTTTTGTTGTGGTCAACAACGTCCGGTTCACCGCCACTTTGTTCCATTTCACTAAGTGACCACAGTTTTTCAGCATTCGCATCCAGCCTGGCTTGCACTTTCGACCATTCCAGACCTTCATGGCGGTCCATGTTTTTCTCAAAACGTGCTTTTAACGCTTTGAGTAATTGTTCACGTTGTTCTCGTGTCAACTCTTTTTTATTGCTCTTCAATGGTTTGTGCATAGTCTTCAATTCCCTCGATTCACGATTTGTTGAACCGCCTGAGGCGGACGATGAGAATTCCCCTAGTGAGTGTGCGTCAACTGGTACCAGACCGGAACAAAACCGGCCAGAACCAGAGCCCCGAGAACCGCGAGCCCTGTAACCATGCGCAGGGTGCTGATCGGCCGCGCCGCGATAGGCATCGCCATCAACCGCCCATACCCGATGAATGCGGTGACTCCTCCCAGCACCAGAGTGACCGGCAAGAAAAAGCTGTACTCGCCGCGCACGATGTGAAATATGGCTGCGAGGATCATGACCAGCGTCAGGCCGATGGCAGCAAACGGCGTGAGCTTCGGCTTGACTCCGGTCATCGCCGGCAGGATCAGGCCGATGCCTCCCAAACCCTCACAGGCCCCGATGAAGACAAACAGGCCCTGCGGCACGGCAGAAAACCAAGCCACCTGATGCAGTTGGTGGTTCCACACCGCCGGGTCATAACAGAGGACCTTACCGAAGCCGGTGAAGGAGAAGAAGACTCCCCACAGTACTTGCAAGGTCCACAGCAGGATATTGAAAGCCTTCGTTGCGATCGATGGATGTTGATTCACGTGCTTCATTGAATCTCAGCTCCTTAACTGAGGTGAGCCCGAGTGGAAGCAGAAACATCAGCTCTGCTTCGCAAGTTAGATTTGGCAACGCCCCCAAAGGGGCGCTGGCGCCGAAACTCACGACTTTTGAGCCGCCTGAGGCGGCCAGTTAGGCGCTTTCACGCCGAACTGCTTTGCGTACTCGGCGTTCAGCCGCTGCCAGCCGGCGAACTTCATAGCATCGCCACCAGCGATGCGGCCAATGGGAGTTCCGCTGAGCAAGTGATCCAGAACATCGAAAGAAATGTGCCACCCGGCAGCACCCATGGAGATGAAGCGGCGATCGATCTTGGCCCACAACGTCAGGCGCGTGCCATCGCCAGAGGCCTCGAGCTCCCAACGCATATCGCCGTACTCAAGCGCCTTCGGAGCTTCGACTCGCGTCACTTTTGTTTCGATCGGCGTGGGGGATCCCACCCAGGTAAGCTTCACCGTTCCAATCGCACCCAGGCTCCCATCGGTCACAAAGGGAGCCCACTCGCGCAGATGCGCCGGGTCGGTAAGCGCCTGCCACACTTTTTCCGGCGCGTGGCGCAGTTCTCGGACGAGAATGAGCGTCCACTTCTCTCCGTCTTTCAGTACCCGCGCCAAGTTGGCGGGACCTGGTGCGTACAGCTCAGGTTCGGTCATCTTCTGCTCCGTGTGTTCCTTGGCCTTCCTCGTGCCGAACGGCCCTACCAGCGCTTCAACTGGGTGAGTTGAATGAGGTTGCCGCAGGTGTCGTTCAGCTTCGCAATGGTCGAGCCGGGCACGTCGGTGGGCGGCATCGTGAACTCGGCGCCGCGGGCCTTGATCCGCTCGTAGTCGCCCTTGACGTCGTCGGTGAAGAACATGATCGCGGGCTGGCTCTGTTGAAAGATCGCCTGCTGATACGCTTTGGCTGCGGGGTTGTTGTTCATCGCCAGCTGCAGCTCAGTGCCTTCCGGTTCCTCAGGCGAGGCCACGGTCAGCCAACGATAGGGGCCCTGACTGAAATCGGCCTTCTTGGCAAAGCCCAATGTCTCCGTATAAAAGCGCAGGGCCTTGTCCTGGTCGTCCACGTAAATGCTGGTCACTTTGATTTTCATTTCGTTTTCTCCTTTATCACTTTCGCGGTTTGGGCCGCGTCGTCTTCTCCTTAGTCTTCCTTTTCGCTGGCGTTGCTGATTCATGCGGACGTTGATCCATGCGGTCGAGGTGGCGTTCGAGGGCGTCCAGGTGAGCGGACCAGAACCGGCGGAACTGAGCCAGCCAGGCATTTACCTCCTGAAATGGTTCGGGTTTCAGCCGGTAGAGACGGCGCTGTGCGTCCACCGTCGATTCGACGAAACCGGCATCTCGCAGCACGCGCAGGTGCTTTGACACGGTCGGCTGCGGCATACGAAGTTGACGCTCGATCTCTCCCACCGACTGTTGTGACGAGAGCAGGAGGCTTAGTATCGCCCGGCGGCTCGGCTCCGCGATGATTTCGAAGACAGATTCCATTCCCTGTGTATACTCCATAGAGCATATACGTGTCAAGGAATATTTAAGCAGGGGCAAAGTCAGCGGTTTCGGTCGGCGTGCAGGGATGCACTGCAGTGACGCAGCCAGTCGGAACATTAAGCCACTGTCAAAACAAAAAGCGCGGGCACCCGCGCCCGCGCTCGCAAAACCAATCCGACCTTAGGCCCCGACCAGCACCGGCTCAACTCCATAAATCGAATACCACGAAGTTGCGGCCTTCAGCTTGCTGTTCACGTTATTGATGTTCTTCACCCCTTCAGTCTCCAGCCACGAACGGAAAGCAGCCGCGCCTTGCTTCGCATAGACTGAGATGCCATCCTTCCAGGTAGCGCGCCCGCACAGTACGCCATTAAACTTCACTCCGGATTCCCCAGCCAGCTCCAGCGTCTCGCTGAATTCCGCATTGCTCACCCCCGCCGATAGATAAATGAACGGCTTGGTCGCCACGTTCGCCGCTTTGTGGAACAGGTCAATCGCTTCGTTCTTCGTATACGCCTTCTGCCCGCCAAAGCACTTCACGCCTTCCACAAACTTCATGTTCACCGGAACTTCCACCTTCAGCACATCGACGCCGTACCGGTCTTTGCTGAACTCACGCATGCTTTCCGTAACGATGTGCGGCTTCTTCTTCGCATACTCCAGTCCCTTCTCGTCCGCGCCCTCGTCATAGCCAACAAACTCGAGGAAGTAAGGAATGTCATTCGCCCGGCACTCATCCCCGATGCGCTCCACCCACGCATGCTTCTTGTCGTTCACGTCTTTCGGATCGAACGGAGTGTAGTAGAGCAGAATCTTCACGCAATCCGCCCCGGCTTCTTTCAACCGCCGCGCCGACCAGTGATCCAGCAGGTCCCCGAGCCGTCCCGGACCGGTCTTGTCGTACCCAGTCTTCTCATAAGCCAGCAGCAAACCCGCGTTCTTCGCCCGCCGCTTCGACGCCGGAAGCCCCCACTCCGGGTCCAGCAGGATGGCGCTGGCATGCGGCGTCAAGACTTCCGTGACCAGGGTCTTGAACTCCTCCATCATGGCATCGCTGACTTCCCCGCCCTTTTCTTTGCCCAGCGACTTCTGCAGCGACCCACGCTGGTCCATCGCCGCAGCCGCAATCACCCCGCGTTCGTTCGAGACTCTTCTAAGACCGGCAAGTTTGCCAGGGGTAAGCTTCATAGAATTCCTCCGATTCAGTGCTGAAAAGATGAGTGCCTCAAAACACTCAATTGTAAACCAAGGCGCGGACGATCTCGCTAACTGAACTCATTACCCAGCCCAGTTCTGCACCTTTAACCCGCGCACTCTCCGAAACTCCCTTTCATTGTTGCTCACTAGCGTCAATCCCGCCGCCAGCGCATGCGCGGCGATCCAAAGATCGTTGTTTCCGATCATCTCGCCCTTTGACTCCAGATCAGCCCGAATCGCTACTGCCTGGCTGTTTCCAGACCGGAATACCCTCGCGGTTCCCATGGACCCATCTCCTAGCGTATATACATCTCCATGTGGGATTGCAAAGCCCACCGGTTCCGTCCGAAACTGTTGTTCGGGCCCGATCGGAACAACTCGGTCACGGCTTAGGCGATAATATGGTTGGCAGATTGCCGTTGCTTCCCAGCGCTTGGCGCGGGCAGAGACTTCCTAGACACCAACATTCCGAGGGAAACCATCCATCATGGCCATTGCTACCACCAACCCAGCCACCGGTGAATTACTCCAAACCTTCCAGCCTCTTTCCGAAACCCAGATCGAGCAAAAACTCCAGCTAGCCGTCGCCGCCTTCCAAGCCGGGCGCAAAACTCCCTTCACCGAGCGTGCTCGGCGCATGCTCAAAGCCGCCGACATTCTCGAACGTGACAAAGACGCGTTCGGCCACCTGATGACGCTGGAAATGGGCAAGCCCTACAAAGCAGCTGTCGCCGAAGCCGTGAAGTCCGCCGGAGGCTGCCGCTATTACGCCGAAAACGCCGAGCGCTTCCTCACCGACGAGGTCATCGAAACCGGAGCCAGGAAAAGTTTCGTTCGCTATCTTCCCATCGGACCTATCCTCGCAGTCATGCCCTGGAACTTCCCTTTCTGGCAGGTGTTTCGCTTTGCAGCTCCCGCGCTGATGGCCGGAAACGTCGGACTGCTAAAGCACGCTTCGAACGTCCCCCAGTGCGCCCTGGCGATTGAAAAGATTTTCCTGGAAGCCGGATTCCCAGAAGGTGCGTTCCAGACGCTGCTAATAGGCTCCCAGCAAGTGGACGCAATTCTGAACGACCCGCGAGTAGTAGCCGCCACGCTCACCGGGAGCGAGCAGGCCGGCATCCAGGTCGGAATGGCGGCCGCAAAGCGCATCAAGAAGGTTGTGCTCGAGCTCGGCGGCAGCGATCCTTTTATTGTGATGCCCAGCGCCAATGTCGACGCCGCCGTCGCCACCGCTGTCGAAGCCCGCGTAATCAACAATGGCCAGTCCTGTATTGCCGCCAAACGTTTCATCGTCGCCGAGCCCATTGCTGCCGAGTTCGAGCGCAAGTTCGTCACCCGGATGCAGAATCTCCGCGTGGGCGATCCCTTCGACGAAAGAACTGAGTTGGGCCCTCTGGCCACTGCCGACGCCGTCACATCCCTTGATGCCGACGTGAAGAAGACAGTGCAACTTGGCGCCAAACTTCTAACCGGAGGCCATCCTCTCAAGCAGCCGGGCAACTACTACGCGCCTACAGTTTTGACCGACGTCCCCAAAGAATCCCCGGCGTACCGCGAGGAATTCTTCGGCCCAGTCGCCTCGCTATTCCGGGTCAAAGACATCGACGAAGCCATCCGCCTCGCCAACGACAGCCGCTTCGGCCTCGGCGCCAGCGCCTGGACCACCGACGACCGCGAGCGCGAACGCTTCATCAACGAACTCGAAGCGGGCATGGTCTTCATCAATAAAATGGTGGCCTCCGATCCGCGCATCCCGTTCGGTGGGGTCAAGAGTTCCGGCCACGGCCGCGAACTCTCCGCCAACGGCATCCGCGAATTCATGAACATCAAGACCGTCTCCATCGCCTAGCATCAGCCAGAAGCGCTACCCGTGGGGACGGACGCCTCGGCCGTCCAGCCGAGCAGAGCGAGGCGTCCTCTCCTCACTGCCGCAACGTCAGCCCGCTCAATACCCCTTGCTGCTTCGCAATCAGCGCCTGCACGCCCGACCGCGCAAACCCCAGCATCTTGGCGAACTGCGCTTCATCGAACGCCTGCCGTTCGGCAGTGGCCTGCACTTCCACCATCTTGTGCCCGGCAGTCATCACGAAATTCATGTCCACATCGGCGCGGGAGTCTTCCTCATAGCAAAGGTCAAGCAGGATTTCTCCATCCACAATCCCGACACTAACTGCGCCCACGAAATCCCTCAACGGAACCGAAGTCAATGTTCCCGCCTCAACCAGTTTCTCCAGCGCCAGCCCCAGCGCCACGAACGCGCCAGTAATCGAAGCTGTCCGCGTCCCGCCATCGGCTTGAATCACATCGCAATCAATCCATATGGTGCGTTCGCCCAGTCGCGCCAGATCGGTCACCGCCCGCAGCGATCGCCCAATCAAGCGCTGGATCTCATGCGTCCGCCCGCTTTGCCGCCCCTTCGCCACTTCCCGCGGCGTCCGCGTCAGCGTCGCCCGCGGAATCATGGCATACTCGCTCGAGATCCATCCCTTTCCCGAGTTCCGCAGAAACGGGGGCACCGTCTCTTCGATCGATGCGGTACAAATCACCCGCGTGTTCCCCACCTCAATCAGCACCGACCCCTCCGCCGTAGTAATAAAATCCGGAATGATCGAAACCGGCCGCAACTGATCGACAGCACGATTGTCCGAGCGATAGAACATAAGCGAGGATTGTAAACGATACCCGAACTGGATTTTGCCATACTGATGTGGGAGTAGCGGGCCACCTCGATTTAGCCCGCTGCCCAGGCGGGGACAGCCGCCTCGGCTGTCGCGCCAAGCGAAGCGAGGCGTGCTTTGCAACGCAGGAATCTCACCTCGGCTCGCTCGGTCGGTCAAGCCGCACCAATCGGCGGATAGTGTTCCTCAAGCTCCTCGCCGAGTTAAACTCATAACTTGCGGATTGAAATAATCCCCATCGCCGAACGAAAAATACGGCAACACAAGGAACCGGGAACTGTCCATGCCAACCCTCATCTCGCAACCCACGCGCATCCAATCCGCCGGCAACAAACCCAAGCTCATCGACGAATACATCGGACGCGTCAACTCCAGGACTTCATCCGCCAGCGTAGCTCACATGCGCAGCCCTGCCGGATGGCAAGAGCCCGGCCAGACGCCCGCCTTCGACGAGTTCACCATCGTCCTTAAAGGCAGCCTGCACGTCGAACATGAGAACGGTTCCATCGACGTAGCGGCGGGACAAGCCGTGATCGCCCGTGCCGGCGAGTGGATCCGCTACTCCACTCCCCACGAAGGCGGCGCGGAATACATAGCCGTCTGCCTCCCCGCCTTCTCTATGGAAACAGTCCATCGCGACCAAGCCTAGGATTCAAGGATGCCCGTACACGACTGGGGGTATGCAGGACCGAGTCTCCGCGGAGTAACGCTCCGCCCCCCAGCTTCAAGAGCAGCGTCAAAGGCACTGGGACGAAACCTCGACGGGTTCAAGCTAAAAGCCAACAGCTGACAGCTAAAAGCCTTCCCCTCACTCCCATTCAATCGTCCCCGGAGGCTTGGAAGTAATGTCATACACCACGCGGTTCACGCCTTTCACTTCATTCACAATCCGATTGGAAATGGTCTTCAACACTTCATGCGGCAGAGCAACCCAGTCGGCAGTCATGCCATCTTCCGAACTGACCGCCCGGACCGCACATGTATAAGCATAGGTCCGCATGTCGCCCATCACCCCAACGGACATCACCGGCAGCAGCACGGCAAACGACTGCCAGACTTTGGTGTAGAGGCCGGCATTCTTGATTTCGGTAACCACGATGTCGTCGCACTCGCGCAGCAGCGTCAGGCGCTCCGGGGTGACTTCGCCTAAGACGCGCACCGCCAGGCCGGGGCCGGGAAACGGCTGCCGCTGCAAAATCTCTTCCGGCATGCCCAGGTCGCGGCCGATCTTGCGGACTTCGTCCTTGAACAAGTCTTTCAACGGTTCAATCAGCTTCAGCTTCATCTTTTCCGGGAGCCCGCCCACGTTGTGATGCGACTTGATCACTTGCGACGGCCCCCGGACCGACCGCGACTCGATCACGTCGGGATAAAGCGTTCCCTGCACCAGCCACTTGACCTTGCCTTCTTCTTTCTCGATGCGCCGCGCTTCCCGCTCAAACACTTTGATGAATTCGTTGCCGATAATCTTCCGCTTCTTCTCGGGATCGCTGACGCTTCTAAGCTTCCCGAGAAAACGATCCGTCGCGTCCACCGCGTCGACATGCAGACCAAGCTTTTCGTGCAGCGTCTTCTGTACCTTCTCGAACTCGTTCTTGCGCAGCACTCCGTTGTTCACGAAGATGCAGGTCAGCCGCGACTTTCCGCCAGCATCGCGCAAGGCCCGGTCGACCAGCACTGCCGCAACCGATGAATCCACGCCACCGGAAAGCGCACAGATCGCGCGTCCCTTGCCCACTTGCTGCTTCACTTGCGCCACTGTCGAGTCAATGAAGTGCTGCGGTGTCCACAACGGCTTGGCCCCACATATCTGGAACACAAAGTTACGCAGGATCTCAGTGCCGTTCCGCGTGTGGTGAACTTCAGGATGGAATTGCACCGCAAACCACTTCTTCGCCACGTTCTGGATTCCCGCTACGGCATGAGAAGTTTTCGCGGTCAATTCAAACCCAGGAGGCAGTTCCAGCGCTTCGTCGCCGTGCGACATCCACACCGCCTGCCGTTTCGCAAGGCCTTGAAACAACACCGAATCAGCGACGATGTCGATTTCCGCATGGCCGTACTCGCGCTTGTCCGCGGGCCTCACTTTGCCGCCGAGCGTGTGGACCATGAACTGCAGTCCGTAACAGATGCCGAGCACAGGCAACCCCAGCTCGAAGACGCGCGCATCCGCCGGCGGCGCATCTTTGTCGTAGACCGACCACGGTGCTCCCGAAAGCACAATGCCCAGGGGCGCGCAACTCTTGACCTCATCAAGCGAGGCGGTGCAGGGCAGCACGACGGAAAAAACGTTCTGCTCGCGAATGCGGCGGGCGATGAGCTGCGTATACTGCGCGCCAAAGTCGAGGATGACGATGGATTGACTAAGCAGCGAAGCGTTGAGTCTGGATTGGGGTTCCACGGATGAGTTTCTCAAATCGCATGGCTTGTGTAAAGAACCAGATCACAGGGACGTTTCTTACGAAGCGTCTACGACGAGGACGGAAAGAGATAACCACTCGGAATATCGCTGAGAATCGACTCGTCGCGATCGATTGAGGTCTGGACTGGAGCGGGTGCCAGTTGCTGATCCGAAGGCGGAGATACGGGTGGCGCGGACGAACCCAAAACATCTGGCATCTCGGCGATGCAGACGTATCCGGCGAGGCGCGCCATATAGAGCCAGTCCGCCAGGGCAAAATAGACGAGGGCTACGAGAATGACGCCGGCGACCACGAGCCGCGACGGAGCGATATGGATGAAGGCGAGCGGTACGGAAACCAGGGAAAACACGCCTACCAGTGCCGCCAGGTGGGCCAGTCCGGTCCAGATGCTCACGGAGAACACAGGTCCGGGGTGCTCCCGGAAAAACGCGGTAGCGGCGGAGAGCGCGCCCAAGGCGTCCTCGCCGTCGTGGACAGCGAATATGCAGGCGAGCGACAGTACCCAGTTCAGCGCCGGCCACACCAGGCAGATCGATCCCGCCAGCGGCAAAAAGAGGAAGAAGGCCAACCCAGGTTGAGGATTTGTCCCAGAAGAGGCGAGGTTGACGAGAATCGCCGCACCCACGAAGGCGAGCAGCGCGGCCAGCGTCAGCGCCACGCGCAGGATGTTGAGGCCGATCAGAGAGCGCAATGGCCGCGGCTCTGTCGCGTCACGTGCTTCCGAAGAAACGCTGCTTGCAGCTTCTTTACGCTCGGCGAAGTAGTCCAGCAAGGCGCGGACCGTTGCGGCTCGGCCGATGGAAGCGGCCGTGATCCACAAGAGCGAAAGTGCAAGCGCCGCAAGCAATCCGGCCACCACGGCGCGATTCAGGCTGCCCCGAAGGATGTGGGCGATTGCTCGCGCCACGAGCAGGGGTTGTCTAGTCCAGAGAAGAGTCAGATCACCATTCGTGACTGGCAGCGTGTCGAGATATTCGATGAACCAGAAGAAGAGCAGCGTCCAGGCAACTGCGCCAACTGTCCAGCGCCACGCGATTTCGGCAAACGTCAGTGAAGGCCAGCGAAACGCGGCACGGAAGCCTTCGAGCGTGGGCGAAACGCGGGACATAGGCGCTCAGGATATCAGCCGAAGTGAGGTTCCGTAGAGATTCCGTTACTTCACAACGAGGTTGACCAGCTTGCCGGGAACAAGGATTTTCTTGGCGATCTGCTTGCCGGCTATCGCGGATTGCACTTTTTCATCGGCGAGGGCACACTCCAAGACTGCATTTTCGGGAGCGTCCGCGGGCACAATGATGCGGCTGCGCAGCTTACCGTTGATCTGCACCGGGATTTCGAGTTCTTCTTCTTTCGCGAGCGCGGCGTCGTACTTGGGCCAGGGAGCTTTGAGCAGGTTTCCCTTCTCGCCGAGCATCTCCCAGAGCTCGTGGGCGAGATAGGGAGCGAATGGTGCAAGCAACAGGACCAGGCTGCGCTGCACTTCGGCGAGTAAGGCAGGAGGCAAGAGCGACTCCTCGGATTCGACCTGGAAGGCTGCGGAGTCAAAGGCGCCAGACTGGAAAGGACCGCTCGCAATATAAAGCGCGTTCACCAACTCCATGATGGCCGAGATGCAGGTATTGAAGTGCCAGCGGCCTTGGAAGTCGTCGCTTACGCGCTTGATGGTTTGGTGGAGTTTGCGCTGGATCTTGCGCGCTCCCGGCGGCAGGTCAGCAGGCAAAGGCTTGCGCCAATCCGGATGACCCGGCTTCGCATTGCGCACTACGAAGCGGTACACACGCCCCAGGAATCTCTGGATGCCTTCGATGCCGGAGTCCTGCCAGTCAAGGTCGCGATCAGGTGGAGCCGCGAACAGACTGTAGAGACGGGCTGCGTCGGCGCCGTAGCGCGCTACCATTTCATCCGGGCTCACGACATTGCCCAGGCTCTTCGACATTTTTGCGCCATCTTTGATCACCATGCCTTGAGTGAACAGACGCTCGACAGGCTCGTCGTTGGTGATGAGACCCAGGTCGCGCATGAACTTGGTCCAGAAGCGCGAGTAGATGAGGTGCAAGATGGCGTGCTCGACGCCGCCGATGTACTGGTCAATGGGGAACCAGTACTGCGCAGTCTTCGAGTCGAACGGAGCGTGGTCGTTGTGTGCGTCGGTGTAGCGGTAGAAATACCAGGAGGAATCGACGAACGTGTCCATGGTATCGGTTTCGCGGCGCGCCGGGCCACCGCACCTGGGACAGGTCGCATTTACAAAGTCCGGCAAACCGCCGAGCGGCGATCCAACAGCGTGCGCGATATCGACGGCCTCAGGCAAGATCACGGGCAGGTCTTTTTCCGGCACGGCGACGATGCCATCTTTCTCGCAATAAACCATGGGGATCGGCGTTCCCCAGTAACGCTGGCGCGAAATTCCCCAATCTTTCAAGCGATAGGTAATGGTGGCTTTGCCGAAGCCATTTTTCTCGGCGAACTCGGACATTTTCTTGATCGCGTCTGCGCAATCGAGGCCGCTATACGGACCGGAATTGATCAGCATGCCCTCGTTTCCGACGAACGGAAGCGGCGGCTCGGCGACGGTTTCCTCCGGATCGTTGGAGAGTGGGAGGACTACGAGACGGATCTCGAGTTTGTATTTCTTAGCGAACTCGTAATCGCGCTCGTCGTGCGCCGGGACACTCATGATGGCGCCGGTACCGTAGTCCATGAGGATGTAGTTTGCCACCCAGACAGGAACCTTCTCGCCGTTGAACGGATTGATGGCATAGCGGCCGGTCGGGACCCCATGCTTCTCGATTTCGCCGATGTCGCCCACTGCTCTGGCCTCGCGTTGCTCGGCGATCAGTTGATCGACCTTGGCCCGCAGATCAGGGTTGGCCGCAGCGAGGTCGGCGACGATGGGATGTTGGGGTGCTAATTGCACGGAAGTCGCGCCGAAAATGGTATCGACGCGCGTGGTGAAAACGCTGATGGTCGCGCCCGCGGCCCCAAACCTGCTATGCGGTTGGGAGTAATCGAGCTTGAAATCGACCAGGGTGCCTTCGCTGCGGCCGATCCAGTTGCGCTGCATGGTGCGGACTTTTTCGGGCCAGCCGCCGAGCTTTTCCAGATCGCGCAACAATTCATCCGCGTATTTTGTGATGCGCAGGAACCACTGTTCGAGTTCGCGCTGCTCAACCCGAGTGTCTTCGTGGCGCCAGCAGCATCCATCGACTACCTGCTCGTTGGCAAGCACGGTGGCGCACTGCGGACACCAGTTGACTTTGCTTTTCTTGCGGTAGGCCAGGCCCTTTTCGTAGAACTTGAGAAAGAACCATTGATTCCAGCGGTAATAGTCGGGCAGGCAGGTAGTGACTTCGCGGGACCAGTCGTAGGCGAAGCCGAGGCGGTTCATCTGCGCCTTCATTTTGGCGATGTTGCCGAGCGTCCACTGGCGCGGCGGAGTGTTGTTTTGGATGGCCGCATTTTCCGCGGGCAGGCCGAAGGAATCCCATCCCATGGGATGAAGCACGTTGTAGCCGTTCATCCACATATAACGGGCGAGCGCGTCGCCGATGGAGTAGTTGCGCACGTGTCCCATGTGGAGCGCGCCCGAGGGATAGGGCAGCATTTCCAGGACGTAGTATTTCTTCTTTGTCGAGTGGGGCTCGGCGGCATAGAGCTGGGAATCGCTTTGCCAGCGTTCGAACCATTTGGTTTCTACGCGCTGCGGGTCGTAGCGGTCGTCGGCGGGGCGCTGACTAGCGCTGGCGGGCGTCGTTCCTTCCTGCGTCTTTTCTTGCTGCGGCATAAGGGCGTCAGAGCCAGTTCGAGTAAACCTTAGATTCTACAATGAGGCAACAGAACCGTGGGCTGCGATCTACCGCTTGGGTAGCGGCCTAGAATCTTGAACCGCCGAGGGCACAGAGGTGCGCGGAGCCTCGTGGCACCGGGGCAAGACTTTCGGCCCTGGTAAGAAACTCTTTCGGAGCTACGAAGACATCCGAGAACTGGACACTGGGATAGCCCGATTTGGGGATTGCCTCACTCCGCCGGAGCGGGGGTTGCTTCCGGCGCTGGGCGTGCCTTCAGGAGATAAGCCATGAGGATTTTGGCAGTCTCATCGTCCAGTTGCAGTTGCGGAGCGGGCTGGTTGGCGCCGCCGCCGGCGGACGGGCCACCCTTTATTCCAATGTAGATTCCGCTGAAGGTTGCATCTCCAAGGTTTTCCACGGTATGTCGGAAGGGCGGGAACCATCGTGCTTCGCCGGCCTTGGAATACACATCTTGAGTTTTTCCATCCTGGTCGGTGAAACGAAGATGAGATTCGGTGAGGTCAACCACTACGCCCTGGGGATGGGAGTGCATTTTTGATTTCTCATGTGGGCCATAGGTGATGTAGACCACCTGCACCTTGTCGTTTTCAAAGGCCAATTTGTAATGCTTGGGTTCAACTTTCGTCGCATCCTGGGCCAGCGCCCGGTTGAAGGCAAGAAAAATAAGAACAGCCGTCCGGAAGAGTTTTCGCACAGCGCACACCCCGATGCCTGATTGTAAACACAAGCGAGCGCGGGAAACCACAGGGGCCGACCCAAACGCATCAACAGTCGAAGCACCCGTTTCCGGTTGAAGGCCGAGCGGGATTCAATCCATCGTGATGACCGCTCGGAAGCGGACTTTGCCTTCGGCTACCCGGTCGTAGGCTTTGACTATGTCGTCTAGTTTATAGATTTCTTCAATTACTTTAATCTTGCCCTTGGCGGCGATGTCCAGCGCTTCGTAGAGATACTCCGGAGCGTTTTGCGAAGAACCGATCAGGCGAACGCGCTTGAACATGAGTTCGGGAGTGTAGTTCAGGGGCTCAGGACCCACGCCCATGAGGATGATGCGGCCATCAGGGCGCATGCCTTTCGCGGCCTCGGCAGTGGCCGACCAGGAATTAGAGGTAGCGAGCAGAACGTCGGCACCGCCGGCGGCCAGCAGCTTTTCGCCACTCTCGACCACTTCGTCAGCGCCCATGTCGCGGATCATCTTTTCTTTGTCTTTGGACTTGGTGACGGCGATGGTTTCGAAACCGGACGCCTTGGAATACTGCAGTGCGAGATGGCCGAGACCGCCGATGCCGACGACGGCGATGCGCTCGTGAGGTTTGGGATCAGCCAGGCGTAGGCCGCTCCAAACGGTGTAGCCGGCGCAGAAGATGGGCGCTGCCTGCTCGTAACTAAGAGCGGCCGGGAGGGGCATGGTCGCGTCGGCATATGCCAGCATGTATTCGGCGTGGCTGCCTTGGAGCGTGACGCCGGTTGAGATGGGATTCGGGCACAACTCCTTCTTGCCGCGCAGGCACCACTCGCAGGTTCCGTCTCCTTTTTGCACCCAGCCCACGCCAACGCGGTCCCCGACCTTGCGGGAGGTAACCCCGGGACCGACTTCTACGATCTCACCTACCGGCTCGTGGCCCAGCACGCGAGGAAACTGCAGGGGGAACAATCCGTGAGTAAGATGCACGTCGGTATAGCAGAGTCCGCTGGCGTGGATCTTGATGATGACCTGATTGGGGCCGGCCTTGGGGGTTTCCCACTGCTTTACTTCCCACTTGCCGTTTACGGCGGGGACTACTGCTGCTTTCATGAGGGACTCCAGAGGAAGTTTAGTAGGTTGCAATCTTTGGATGCCGGCGCGAGAAAGTGGATGCAGAACAGGGTGCTGCGTTTGCGATGCATGTGGTGACAACGGTAGACTTGATGGGCGCGGGTTTTGCGGCGCTGAGGGTTGAGTTGCGCTCGACTGGAGGGGCAGACGTACCCGTCCCCACACGGGCTTCGCTCGACCGGGACAGCCTAGGCTGCTGTCCCCACACAGTCAGTCGCTGAGGGGAATATATGTTAGTTGTGATGAAGGCGCACGCTACTGAGGAGCAGGTGCGCCTGGTTTGCCAGAAGATCGAGGCGCTGGGTTATCGCGCGCATGCCATGCCGGGGGCGCAGCGCACGGCCATCGGCATCACCGGGAACAAAGGCGAGGTGGAGCAGGGCACGCTGGAAGAAATGCTGGGCGTGCAAGAAGTCATTAAGGTCTCGAAGCCTTACAAGCTGGTGAGCCGCGATGTTAAAGAAGACAACACGGTGATTCGATTCGCGGGGACTGAGGCGACCATAGGCGGCATGGGGCTCGCGATCGTCGCGGGACCGTGCGCCATCGAGAGCCGCGAGCAGGCTTTTGCCGTGGCCGAGCGCGTGCATCGCGCCGGAGCCCAGTTCTTTCGCGGCGGAGCTTACAAGCCCCGCACGTCTCCTTATTCTTTTCAGGGGTTGGGAGAAGAAGGGTTGCGGATCATGGCGGAGATTCGTGATAAGTATGGGATGAAGATTATTACAGAAGCTATTGATAATGAATCGCTTGATCTTGTGGAAGAGTATGCGGATGTGATTCAGATTGGGGCGCGCAACATGCAGAATTTTTCGTTGCTGAAACGCGCTGGACGGGCGAAGAAGCCGGTGCTGTTGAAGCGCGGCATGTCAGCGACGCTGGAAGAATTTCTGATGGCGGCGGAATACATTTTGAGTGAAGGCAATTACAACGTGGCGCTGTGTGAGCGCGGCGTGCGCACGTTTGCCGACCACACTCGCAACACGCTCGACCTGAGCCTGGTGCCGGCGGTGCAACGGTTGAGCCACCTGCCGATCTTTGTCGATCCCAGCCACGGGACTGGCAAACGAAACAAAGTTACGCCCTTGTCGCGGGCCGCGGTCGCCGTGGGAGCCGATGGATTGATGGTCGAAGTACACAATCAGCCGGATCAGGCGATGTCGGATGGTCCGCAGTCGCTGTTTCCCGATCAGTTTGATGAGTTGATGACGCAGGTGCGACAGATTGCTGCAGTGGTGGGAAGGACCGTGCCGGGGATTGGAGTGCGGGAAACGGTGGGGGTTAGTAAGTAAAGGATTCGTATCAGGCTATGCCTTCAGGCATACCGGAAGTCCCCAGTCCTGAGTTTTTCCACAGCCTGCATTCCGGGGGCTGGCAAATGCATTTCTGTTGGAGATCGGCCATGTTTCACAATATGTTTCGCAGAGGAAGTTGTATTTCGGGTGTCGCGAGACTCGTTTTAGGAGCGGCGCTGCTGGCGTCTCCTTGCGGCGTGCTGGCGCAGCACGGCGGCGGCGGACACGGTACGGGGGGCGATGCGGGAGGCACGGCCAGCGGCTTGAGCGGACCCACGGGCAGGGCGACCGGCCTCTCTGAGAAGGACGACTTGAAGGATTTTCACGCAGCCCTGGCGGTGCAAGCCACCAGCCAACAAATCATCGAGTACGGTGCGATGCTGAAGAGTACCACCGCCGCGAGCGCAGAATTGCAAGCGTTGCTGGATGAGCTGGGCAAGCAGAATAATGCCTCCAAACTTGCCATTCACGATGCGACTCTGGCGCAGGCGCTCGAGAAGGCGCGGATGGAAAACCAGAAGTTTCTGGACGGATTCTCCGATCCCCAGAAATCCGGCCTGAAAGAAATCAGCAAGAAGCTGACCAAGGCGGAGGCTGATCTGGCGCAACAAGCCAAGGCGCTGGATCAAGAAATTGGTGATGCGAAGGCAGTCGGCCCATCGATCACGATTTCCGTGCAGAGTCTGGAGCGCACGCTCACAAGTTTCCGGAGCCAACAACTCGATCTGGGCGAGGAAATGAGTATTGGGGCTGCCAACAACGCGCAGGACTCCGCTTTCAACCTTGCGCCGGTAAAGAGCTCGGTGAACTTCGCGAACCAGCCCATCGCGATCATTACCTCGGGGGTGATTTCCAAGGGGGTGGAAGCAGGCAGCCAGAACACATTCAAGTTTGAGCTGACTGCCGACCTGTCGGATCTGCAATTGAACATTACGGGGGTCCTGCGCGCCCAACTCAACAAAGCAAACCGCTGCGGGGAGCGGATTGAGATTCAGAACGCGACCCTCGCGCCGCTGGCCCCTGGAAGCCTGGTCGTGACCCAATTGCACTTTGAGCGCTGGGCGTGCGCCACGACCTTTGGCCGGGAAACGATGAGCGAAATGGCTGAAGGCAACGGCACGATTGAGCTGAAGCTGGCGCCGGCAGTGGGAGAAGACGGTACGTTGCGAATTGTTTCGCAAATGGGGCACATTGATGCGGAGGGATTGGTCGGCGAGTTGCTGCGCTCGGGTTCTCTAGGGGATGCGCTGCGCGACAAAGTCATGCAGTCGCTTCTTTCGATCGTGAGCCAGGGTGAAGACTTCAAGACTACGCTCCCTCCGGCGGCGCAGGGCAATGCCGTTCTCCGCCATGCACAATTTCAGGGCACGGGCGCGGGCAAGTTACTGCTCGTCCTGGATGGAGAGATCCGAGTTTCGAACGAGAAGGTAACCGCATTGACCGGCGAATTGAAGGGACGGTCGTCGTCCCAGGCGCCGTCCGAGGAGAACGTGCAGGAAGCCCTGCCGCGCTAGGCTACCGCTGGAAGCCGCGCTCTCTGGTAGTCTTATTTCTTCCGGGGATGTTTCTTCCTGAGAAGCAACTTTCATCTTGCGAAAACTCCTTATCCTGATTGCTCTGATTCCCCTGCTGGGCGGGCTGGGGTGGTGGTATTTCCGCGAGCAGGAGTTGCCTGACTATGGGCCGGCCTACCGCGAATATGCCTACGTCACCAACGGCAAGAGCAACACCGTCAGCGTGATTGATCTGCGGACATTTGAGCTGCTAAAGACCATCGCTGTGGGTAGCAGCCCGACCGGTGTCGCGGCCAACGGCAAGAAGAATGAAATCTACGTGGTCAACACAGGGTCGAATAACGTCAGCGTGATCGATGCCGAAAAAAACTCTGTGGTGGCCACAATCGGAGTCCACGGGGGCCCATACTTTATCGACGTTTCAGAAGATGGCAAGCGGGCGTATGTGGCCAACTCAGGCTCGGCTAATGTTTCAGTGATCGATCTCGAGAAGCGGATGGTTCTTGGCAACGTGCGGGTAGGCACCGCACCGGGACTGGCACGGGTTTCGCCGGACGGCGCAACCGTAGTGGTGTCGAACCGCGGCGACAATACAGTTTCGCTGATTGACGCGAACCTGCTGCGGGTGCGGGCCATTCTGCCGGTGTGCCAGCAACCGGAAGACATCGCCATCCTGCCGGATTCGAGCAAAGCGTTTGTGGCGTGCTCGGGCTCGTCGCAGGTGGCGTCTATCGCGTTGGCGAGCAACAGGAACAGCGGCGAACTGAAGGGGGACCGGGTGCTGGCGCTGCTGGATGTGGGGCACACGCCGGTGAGTCTCGCGCTGAAGCCGGATGGTGGTGAGCTGATCGTGTGCGATTTTGATTCCGACAGCATTTCGCTGATTGAGACGGGGAACGATGAGGTCGGCAGCAGCGCGCTGGTGGGACAGCACCCGGCGCACGCGGTGGTCACTCTGGATAACTCGCGGTTATATGTCAGTAACTTCGGCTCCAACAGTGTTGCGGTCTACGACATCGAAATAGGCCGGAGGATTGCGACTGTAGCTGTCGGCAGCAGCCCGGATGGCCTGGCGTTGTCGCAGAATCAGAGTTATCTTCTCGTGCTGGATACGCAAGCGGGCGATGTGACCGTGATCCAGAGGCGGACGCCGCGCAAGCTGGAGCCGACGGAGTATTCGCTCTTGACCATGATTCCGGTGGGCATGCAGCCGAACGGCATCGTGGTGAAGGCGTTCATGATGAGCAAGCCGGTGAAGAAGTAGCGCAGCAGTTGGTATCAGTTAAGTAGGGGACTTGGTGAAAATCAACCCCACACTTTCAATTCTCGTCGTTCTCGGGCTGGCAACGTTCGCGACTCCGAAGGCGACCGCCAAATAGCGCCGAACAGCGTCATACAGAATTCAGACTGCGGCCTGCTTGGCGCAGAATTTGTCTAACGCCGCCTTCAGCTCGGCAGCGATGGCTGGGGCTTCGCGAGATTCGATGTCGCGCCGCGGCATCATGTAGACGAGCTGGCCGTCGCGTAGGATGGCGATGGAGGGCGAGGACGGCGGTTGTCCGGTGAAATAGCCACGAGCGCGTTCGGTGGCTTCCAGATCTTGCCCCGCGAATACCGTGAACGCTTTGTCGGGATGCGTGGCCTTCTCCAGAGCCATGCGGACAGCAGGACGCATGCGTCCGGCGGCGCATCCGCAAATCGAGTTCACGATCACCATGGCGGTACCCGGCTGAGATTTTAGGGCGCGGTCGACAGCCTCGGACGTGCGCAGTTCCTCGATACCCAGGCGCGTCAACTCTTCGCGCATCGGGATCACCATAATCTCCGGATACATTGGCGGGCTCCTTCAGTTCTCAGGATGTCTCTATTCTAACTCAGAACGCGCACCTTCACCGCGGAGGTGCGGCGCCACCTCCGGGCTGGTGTGCGAGCCGCGCGAGATTACTCAACGACTCGGAGGAATTAGGATCAACCTTCAGGGCGTCCTGATAGGTTTGCCGCGCGCGGTCCACGTCGCCGACGTATTCGTAAACCTTGGCCAGCAGGATGTAGGTGGGAAGATATTCAGGAAATTTGCTGCGCGCGGCTTCGTACTCCCGGATCATGCCTTGGGGCCGGTCGGTCGCCGCATAGATGTGAGCCAGAGCAAGATAGCCGTTCACGTAGTAGGGATTGAGCGTCAAAGTTTGCTGATAGTTATGCTCGGCACAGATCCAATCCTTCTGGGCGATGCAAAATTCAGCTTTTGCAACGTATAGCTGGAAGGCTTTGGGCTGGGCGGCGATCTGGCGATCCATGCGCGCGTTCGCCTGCTTCGCCTTCCCTTCCTTCTCGAGGATCTCGGCCAGGCCACTCAGCGCCGGGGCATAGTCGGGGGCAATCGCCAGAGAATCCTCATAGGCCTTTTCCGCATCCGCGGAGTTGCCCCGCAGGCCGAGTACGCGCCCCAGGCGCTCCTGAGCCGCTGGGCTGCGGGGATTCAGTCCAACTGCCAGTTCGAAAGCTCTCTGCGCCTGGTCCAGATCGCCTTTCAGCAGATAAGAACTGCCGGCGAGAACATGGGCATCCGCCACCCAGAAACTGGTGGCGATCACCTGCGCGGCATAGGCCAGAGCAGCATTCGCATTATTTTGCTGCAAGCTGATATTGCCCAGGCCCAGCAGGGCAGGCAGGTATCCCGGCTGCACGCGAAGCGCATCGCTAAGCGCCTTTTGCGCCTGCACGCTTTCCTCCTGCGCCGAATCCACTTGGGACAGGTAGAAATAGACTGCGGGTAAATCTGGAGAATCCTTGATCAGGCTTTCAAGTTCCGCAGCCGCTTCGCGAAGTCGGAACGCACCCAGATAACTCCGCGCACGGAGTAGGCGGAAGTCTGCGTCCTCACCGTCTTTCGCTTTAACCTTGTCGCGCTGGTCGAGCCACTGGTCGGCATCCTGCCAGCGCCCCAACTGCAGGTAGCACTCAGCCACTTTTTTCGCGGCCGAACGATCGCCGTCATTTTTGCTTACCAGGGCGCGGAAGCGGTCCAGAGCAGAAGTCGGGTCGCCATTGTCTAAATAGAAGCCGGCAACGGCGCGGCGCCCGTCAGGATAGCTATTCTCGTCCGCTTCCACTTGATCCAGCAGATGTTTCGCCTCGGGCGTGCGGTCGTGTTCCACGTAAAGGCTGGCCAGCGCCACGGGCAACTCGACCGCCCTGGGAGCCTTGGCGATTCCCTGCTGCAAAACCTCCTCGGCGCGATCCGCGGCATTTTGCCCTTCGTAGAAGTCTGCCAGGTTGATGTAGGTCTGGGGGTCGTCTGGCTTGACATCGATCGCGGTCTGAAAGCTTTTTTCTGCTGCACCGTACTCCGCATCAAGTAACTCGGTGAGGCCCAGAGCCTCATAGGTCTGCGGGTCGTGCGGATCCAGGTCCATGGCTTGCTTCAGCTCATTTTCCGCGGCGATGTATCGCATCTGGTGAAGGTCGACTTGCCCCAGCAGGCGGTGAGCCCCCGCATTCTTTCCGTCTCGCTGAAGAACCGCCTCGGCCTGCTGGCGCGCTTCGTCGTACTGCGTCGACAAGATGAGCAAGTCTCCGAGGCGCAAGCGCGCGTCCAGATTCTTGGGGTCGAGCGCCACCGCGCGCGCCAGGGACTGGCCGGCGGCCGTGGGATGCTCCTGCTGCATCTGCAAAATCCCCAATCGGTAATGAGCCTGCCCGAAATCAGGATTGATCTGGATGGCCTGCCGGTATTCGCTCTCCGCCGCCGTAAACTGCTTTTGTGCGAAGTACTGATTCCCACTTTCGACGTGCTCCCTCGCCCGCGCCGAACTGCGGCAAGCAGGAAGAACCGCAAGTAGCGCAGCCAGAAGAGGAATCACCAGGCTCGCGTTGGTTCCGAGGGAAGAGATGTTCCAGCGGGATTGAATCATCTTTATCTCAGGATCAGGATCTCAGGATCAGGTCGGGGAACTGAAATTCAGCGTCTCGATTCTAACCCAGAATTCGGGAGGAACATGGCTACAAGCTCGGCGCTGGTCTTGGGTCTTTGGACTTTAGTCTTTCCTGCAACCCGTTCTTTAGACAAAATTGGCACCGGCAAGGGCCCCCACCCTTGAAAACCCGGTGCCTTCGAAAACTGCAGTGAACAAGTTGCAACCAACAGACTAGTGTTTGGCTTGCTTATCGGTTTCGATCAGCTGCGCCACTTTGGAAGTCGTTCCCACGGGCTCGATCAACACGATGTGGTGCTCGTTCAGGAACATGCGGTCGGGGCCATGAACTTCATTGCCGCGCCGCACCAACACGCTGCTGACTGCCTTGGTCTGTTGGTTGACTACGCTTTGGATGTAATACACATCGGTCAGCTCGGGAAAACTTGAGCCGGCATTCGCGAGCTTGCCGTAGTAAAGCTGACCGTTGTCGAGCAGGACTGCCGCGTAAGGCGTAGTAATCTCCGGCCCTTTTTGCGCGACGCCCCGGTCACAAGCAGTCAGTCCCGCCAAGACCACAACTGCTGCGAACCCCACGATCTGCTTCTTCAAAAGTATCCCCCACTCCCTATGTGTTCAGCTCCGTCCCGATCCTATTACCGCACCAGGCGGGGAAGCGTGGGCGCTAGGATTTTGACTGGTACACGGCGATTGCTGCCTGTGCTCGTCCAACCAGCCACCGGGGACTGCACACCGATGACGTGGTTTGCCATCCGCAGGTCCGACGTAGGCAGGCTGCCGTGGGTTGAACTTCCATCCCAGGCGAGCGGCGTCCGCGCCACAATTCCCGTCCCGACTCGACTGGCGGGGATCATGGGCAGATGTTCCCAGCGGCGCAGGTCATTCTCATAGCCGCCCGCCAGGCGGACGTTGGAATGCTCCGTCGGCTGCGCCCACCCCGGGAGCTTAACCGGCCGGGCGATTCTGCCGATTCCACGCAGGCTGCGGCGAAAGGCCGGATCCACGATCCTGCTGAAAGCTGACGACCGCCTGATGCTGACCGTCGCTACCTGGGCTGCTCCCTGGGCTGCTTGGCCGTTCGGCGTCGCCGCCGCCACCGTCAGTACCACTCCCGTCGACGTGTAGCTCACATCGAACTGGTAGGTCGAGTTGATGGCGATGGTGCTGTTGGAGAACGTGCCCGTCACGCTGCCGGCCGTCAGTACCGTAAATTTCTCGCCCAAGCTCAGGCTGGCCTGGAACGCGGTCGCCACGGTGAAGTTGATTGTCCCCGCCAGGGCCGCCGTGCCGGTGACCTTCATCTGGCTGAATCCCGAGCCCGCCGTGGTTCCGTTGATCAACCCCGTCATGTTGCCGGTAGCCAGTTGCGTGTACTTGCCGGTAATCGAAAGCAGGCCAGCCTTGCCGCTGTCGCCCACATTGACGGTGGCTGCGGTGCCTGTGGCGTTGCCCACTGAAAGATTGCCCTTCACCGTGCCGGCGCCCAGAATCGTACCGCCTGTAATCGATGCGCTGCCGCTGCCCAGGATGGCCAGGGTTCCATCGATCGTGGTCTGGCCGCCCGTCTGGCTGTAGCTGTGGTTCGTCCCACCCACTGTCAAGGTGCTTCCGCTGGCCACATCCACCGTACCTGTGTTGGTGAAGTTGCTGGAAGCGGTGGTCAGGGCCGCATCGCCGGAGAGCGTGAGGCTGCCGCTGTTGTTATTGAAGCCGGCCAGAGCGTTGGCCGTCCCATCGAGAATCGCCGCCTTCGTCCCAGTCAAAGTCAGGTTCGCCGCATTCGTCGTGATGCCGCCATTGGCGCTGGTCAGTTGCAGCGTGCCCCCCACCGTGTAAGTCCCGCCAGTCAGCGTTCCGCTGGCCAGGTTGGTCAGCACGTTGGTTCCAGTAAGAGTGAAGGTGCTGCCGCTGTCGACGGTGAGCGCTCCCGAGTTCGTGAAGTTGCCGGCCGCCGTGAAGTTGGCGTTCGATGCCAGCGTGAACGAACCGGTGCTGCTGATGGTGTTCAGGTTGACCAGAGCGTTAGTGCTGGCCGCGCCGCTGCTCGTGTTCTCGATCGCGCCGCTGCCTTCCATCGTGATATTGGCCGCGTCGGTTTCAATCGCGCCCGTGGTGCCGGCGTTGAACGCCAGCGTCCCGCCCACCACGTAGGTGCCGCCGGTCAGCGTGTTGCCGCTGAAGTTGCTCAGCGAGTTCCCCGTAAGCACGGTGAAGGTGCTGCCACTGTTGATCGCCAGGGTTCCGTTGTTGGTGAAGCTGCCGGTCGTGGTAAAGTTCGCGTCGTCCGCCAAGGTCAGGCTCAGGCTGTTGGTCGCAAGGTTGGCCAGAGCGTTGGAGCTGTTCGACGTATTTTCGATGGTGCCCGTACCCTCCAGCGTCAAATTGGACGCATTGGTCGTGATGTTGGCCGTGCCCGTCTTGATATCCAGATCGCCGGCCAACACGAAGGTGCCGCCTGACAACGTCTGGTCCGCCCCTGTGCCTGTGATCTGCGTCAGAGCGTTGGCCGTGAAGCTGCTCTTGTTGCCGATCGTCAGCGTCCCGGTATTGTTGAAGCTGGCCGCCGTGGTTACGAACTTGGCGTCATTCGCCAGCGTCAGTTTCCCGCTGTTGGAGGCCAAATGTGCTAGGGCGCTGGTGCCGTTCGCGTTCTCAATGGTTCCGCCCGCCAGCGTAAGGTTGGCCCTATTGCTGGTAATATTTTCGGTTGCGCCCGACAGGTTGAGATTCGCATCCAGCACGTAAGTCCCAGCCGTCAGCGCACCGCCGCTGATCTGAGTCAGCGAACCCACACTGAAACTCTCACCCTTCAGAATGGTCAGTGAGCCCGCATTGCTGAAGCTCCCCGTGTCGGTGAAGGCCACGCCCCCGATGGTCAGCGCGCCGGTGGAAGTAATGCTCGTCAAACCCGCCAGGGCGTTCGCGCCGTTGGTGGTGTTAATGATCTGCCCGCCGTTTTCTTCGGTGACGCTGGCCGACAGGGTAGTGATCCCCGTGGCGTTGCCCGCCGCAAAGGTAATGTTGCCGGCGTTCGCAATGTAGGTGCCGCCGGTCAGCGTGGTGGTGGTGCCGTTATAGTTGGTGAAGCCTGAGCTGTCCACATTGATGGCCAGCGACTGGCCGGCGATGTTGGCGTCGAGCGTTCCGTCGTTGGTGAACCCCATAGTACCGGAGCCGATGTTTCCCGCTCCCTCAATGGTGTTATGGCTGATCAGTATCGGGCTCGTGCCTTCGCCGTAGATGTTATTCGTCAGGCTCGTCCCACCCAGGTTGATGATCCCCGTCCCATTCAGAGTGACCGACCCGTCGATCAGCAGGTACGTCGCATTGCCGTCTCCCAGAAGGTTGATGGTCCCGCTGTTGGTCATAGCCCCGGCCAATTCCAGTTGGGCGTTGTTTTGCACGTTGATGGTCCCACTATTGGTCAGGCCGGTCAGGTAGACAATGTCGCCGCTCGCCACATAGATCTGGCCTGTGCCGGAGGTTGTCAGCGTTCCGCCCGTGATCGAAACACTATTGGCTAGCTCAACCGCGGAGCCATTCTGGGCGCTGATCGTCCCCCCCGTGTTAGTCCAGTTGGAGCCACTGAACTCCATCGTACCGCCGTTCGTGGCTTCCATCGTTTTGGTGTTGGTTGCGCCTGTGAAGTCTTGCAGCAACAGAGTTTGGCCGCTGACGTTGGCGTTGATCGTTCCATTGTTGACGAACGTGCCTTCTTGAATCGTGCCCGCTCCAGTGATGGTTTCGTCGTTGGTAAGTACTTGCGCGCCTGCCCCCTGAATAATGCCGGTGTACTGGTTGTTGGTGCTGCCCAGGACCAGCGTCCCCGTGCCCGTTAGCGTGGTGGTGTTCGGGGCATAGAAGTACGTGGCGTTACCCGCTGCCTGCAGCGTGATGGTGCCGTTGTTGGTAATCGTTCCGGTAGTATCGATCTGGGCATTGTTCTGGACGTTTATCGTTCCGCTGAGGGTCAGCCCGCTGAGATTAGCTGTATTTCCGCTGGCCACATACACCTGTCCCGTGCCCACCGAACCCAGCGTGCCTCCTGTAATGGTAGTGTTGGCCGTTAGCTCCACCGTGGAGCCGGTCTCGGCCGTGATCGACCCACCGGTGTTGTTCCAACTGGAGCCTTCAAAAACTAACGTGCCCCCATTCGAGGCTTCCATCGTCTTGGTGTTGGTTGCTGCCGTGAAGTCTTGCACCACCAGGCTTTGTCCGCTGACGTTTGCGTTGATCGTTCCATTGTTGACGAACGTTCCTTCTTGAATAAAGCCCGCACCCGTAATGGTTTCGTCGTTGGTCAGCGTCATCCCGCCGGCGCCCTGGACGTAGGCCGTGTACTGGCCGTTGGTGCTGCCCATGACCAGCGTGCCGGTACCCGCTAGCGTGGTCGTGTTCGGGGCATAGAAATACGTGGCGTTGCCCGCTGCTTCCAACGTGATGGTGCCGTTGTTGGTAATCGTCCCGGTGGAGTCGATCTGGGCATTGTTCAGAACGTTCAGCGTCCCGCCATTCGTAAGGTTAATCAGATTCGCAGTGTTGCCGCTCGCGACCTCGATCACACCGGCGCCTGTGGTCGTCAGCGTCCCGCCAGTAATACTCGTATTGACGGTGAGAACAACGGTGGAAGCGTTGTTGCTGCTGTCCGCGCCCAGGGCCTCAATGGTGCCGCCGGTGTTGTTAATCGCGCCGTCGTACAGAGTCAGGGTGCCACCGTTCGTCGCTTCCAGCTTTCCATTGTTGACCAGGCCGCCCGCACCGGCTTGAATGTAGAGCGGCGCGTTTGCCACCGTCGGACTGATGTTGGCATCAATCGTCGAGTTATTGGTCAGCGTCAGATTGCCCTCGCCAATATTGCCCACCCCGGAAACGTTTTGATCGATGATCAGGGATGTCCCGCTCGCACCATTGAGCGCGTTGTTTGAACCTGTGCCCAATACGATGGAACCTGACCCGGCCAAAGTCGCTGTGCCGGTGCCCGCTGTGGTCACATAAAGCTCGGTGAGGTTGCCCGAACTCTGCAGGTTGATCACGCCATTGTTGGTGATCGTCCCATTGATCTCCGTGGCCGCGTTGTTTTGAAGATCGTAGGTGCCGGCCAGCGTCAGGCCCGTCAGGAATACGTCGCTGCCGGCCTGGTTGTAGACAACGCCGGTCCCGGTGGATTCAAGCGTCCCGCCCGTGATGCTTACGTTGCTGTTCAGGAAAACCGAAGAGCCGGTCGCAGCCAGAATCGTCCCTGTGTTGGTCCAAGTGCCGTTGCTCAGCGTCAGCGTGCCGCCGTTGGTCGCTTCAATAAGCCCGGCGTTCGTTGAGGTAACCGAAGTCAGCGGATTAACCAGAATGCTGCCCCCGCTCACGTTCGAGTTGATGACGCCGTTGGACGCATTGGCAATTTCCAGGACGCCGTCCCCGATGGTCCCCCAGCCTTCAATCGTCGTCTGATTCGTCAGTACGCTGCCCGAAACCCCGTCAAATTGGCCCGTGTACTGATTGTTTGTGCTGGTTAACACCACCGTGCCGGTTCCTGACAAGGTAGTGTTCCCGGTCAAATACAGCTGCGTCGCATTACCTGCGCCGTCCAGCGTAATGGTGCCGGAGTTGACCAGGGTTCCTGAAATCTCTGTGGCATTGTTGTTCTGCAGCGTGTAGTTGCCGGTGTTAGTAACGTTGGTAAGGAACACGTCGCTGCCGCTTTCGCCGTAAATCACTCCGCTTCCGGAGGTCGTCAGGGTTCCGCCCGTGATGCTTACATTGCTCTCCAGGTCCACGCTGGAGTTCGCTGCCGCGCTGATTTTCCCTCCCGCATTCGTCCAGGTTCCGTTGGAGAGAACCAGTATTCCGCCACCGGTCGCTTCAAGCGTCCCAGTGTTCGTGTTCGTGCATGTGACGCAAGCATCCGGATTGACCAGCAGCGTCAGCCCGTTCGCGTTGGCGTTGATCGTGCCGGAATTGATGAAGTTCAGATCCCCATTCCCCACCGTGCCCGCGCCCACAATGTTCGAGGAAGTGGTCAGAACGGAGCCAGCCGCCCCGTAAAGCAATCCTGTGTATTGCCCATTCGTGCTGGTCAGGTTAATCGTCCCGTTACCGCTCAGGGTCAATGAGTTGTTGATGTACAAACCTGTGTTATTGCCCGCGGCGTCAAAGGTGATGGTGCCGGCATTGCTGATATTGCCTTCCACCGTCGTCAGCACGTTGTTGTTCAGCGTGACGGAATCACCCGAGTTGCCCAGAGTGAGTGTGCCGATGGTAAAGGCCTGGTCGTCCACGGTGGCCGCCGTCGTCGCATTGATCGCGATATTCTCGCCGCTGACGATCGCGCCATTGTTCCAGTTGCTGGCGTCGCTCCAGTCCGTGTTGCCGGACCCGCCGCCGCCCGTCCAGGTGTCGGTCGTCGCTTTCGACCGTGCCTTCCTCGCCGCAGCTCGGCTGCCCGCAATTGGCCCCTGCTGCGCCGATTGCTGCGAAGCTTTGCGCTTTGGTCCCGCAGCGGCTTGCGCCAAGGCCAGGCCGCTAAGGCTGAAAAGGGCTGCGAGAAGGGAAAGGACAGTAATCCACAGAGCGACTGCACGGGGAGACGCTGGGCGCATGGGAGACTCCATATTCACAGATTGGGACAGTCAGCAAATGTTGCTTTTCAATCTCTATTGGCTATTCGTTCAGTCTTTAGCTTGTTCCCGGAACTTGATGAAAAACCTTGCAATCTCCGCCGCATCAGCGATTTCCTGACTCTTCGGTCCGTCAGCCTAACGTTTCGCTTTCCACGAGCGTTTCGAATTTGGGGGAAGTCGCCACAGCCTTTGCCGTCCGCTGTGGCGATGCGGAGCACACACTTCGGCTCCAGCTTCCCTTGGATAAGCTCGATCGATGAGACAAGGCAAGGGACAAGACGGGACAACTCGGGACATTTAAGGACATCGTGTGGAAAACCGGGCGACAATGCCATTCATCGCTCGAATTCAACGCGCGACCCGGAACCTGCGTTCTGGCCTTCGACGTGTGCAACTTCCTGCAACCGGAGTCCTCTTCCGCTGCTACAATTTCGATTTGCCACGGTCGCATTGATCTCGGACTCTGGCGATGGGTCAAAGGTGGCCAGATTCACAACCTCGGCTGTTAGCAACCCTCAGGGCATAGGCCGGCAACCAACTCAGACGAGCGGCTCGATTCCTGACAGAGATGGACGCTAACTGAATGAACGTTAAGGATGAACGTTAAGTAAGAGATCCCGAGGAGGACGATCACCGATGGACAGCAAGTCCCGTTTTGTCAGCTCACTTTTTCTGGCCGCCGCCCTGGCCTCTTCCCTATGGGGCACGGCATGCGGCGAGCATCACTACCGGGTCTATGACCCCTACTACAGCGATTACCACGTCTGGAACAACGGCGAGGTCGTCTACTATCAGCAGTGGTCCCGCGAAAACCACCGCGATGAACATCGAGACTTTCGCAAGCTGCCTGCTGACGAACAGAAAGAGTATTGGACCTGGCGTCACAGTCACGGAGATCACAATTAATTAGAGATCGCCTCCGCTACCCGGCAATCCCCTCAGGGTTCCGCAAAATGGCCTCTTGGGGGGATTGACTTCTGCAACGAAGTCTGGCAAAAGTAGCCTGTATGGAGCGGTGGCGTATAAAGCCGTCGAGTCTGATCGTCCTCGCCAGCGTGGTATTCGTCATGCTGGTGATCGTTTACCTGCCCGACGTGGACCTGCTCGACACCGCCTTTCAGCGGGGCACAGCTCCTATCACCATTCACGCCCTGGCCACGTCAGCTCCGGCTGCCGTTAGCGTCCCCACTCTTTTTCAGCCTTCCCGTAACGCCGCCGAAGGCTTCCGGCATTTCCACGTATTGAAGAATCTTGCGGTTTACTCCGCTCCTAATTTCCTGCCTATCCTTCTTCGTTCGATTCGCCGCTGAAACTCGTCCCCCAAGGCTCTCGAGCTTGCTTCGGATGCCGAAGCAGGAAGAGGGGGCGGTACAACGCGCTTTTGGGATGCTCCTCGGGCGTGCGACCGCTGCCCCATTCCTTCCATCTCAGCCGCCAATCACAACACCGTAAGGGGGAACAGATGGCTTTCGACAGGGACGATTTTCTAATGACGCAAGAAGTGGATCTTTTGCAGCAAGCTGCGACAAGAACGGGATTTTCTGTCTCCGACATACAACACCTGATCGAGTGCGAACTCGACACTGGCCACGTACTGGACTACATCACCGCCGTGACCCAGAACCGTATGAATTGACCGCAAGAACCACAGCGCTGGCCCCCTGAGCAGACAATCTTCCCTGCCGTGAGCGAGCAATCCGCTCGGCAGGGTGTCTGCCAACTCGGAAAATGAGGCAGTTCTGTGTTCTAATCTCCGCGTTGCGGGGTCATCCCGAGAAACACCCCGTCAACGCCGGGAGATCACCATGCTACCTGCCTGCGTAAGACGGCTTGCGGTCGTTTCATGTTTCGGGACTCTGTTCGGGATTCTTGCCGGCTGTCTCTGGGCGCAGTCGGCTTCGCCGATGGCGCCAGTCTCGGCGCCCCCCGATCTGGATTCCTATGTCGCCAATTCCATGAAGACTTTCGACGTCCCGGGAATGGCTGTCGCCATCGTGAAAGACGGCAAGATCGTCCTGGCCAAAGGCTATGGCGTGCGCAAGCTGGGCGACCCCACTCCCGTCGACGAGTACACCACGTTCGGCATCGGCTCGAACACCAAAGCCTTCACCACCGCTGCGCTGGCCGGATTGGTCGACGCCGGCAAGCTCTCCTGGGATGATCCGGTCTACCAGCGGCTCCCCGGCTTCGTGATGTATGACCCCTACGTTTCCCACGAGATGACCATCCGCGATCTGCTCACCCACCGCAGCGGCATGGGACTGGGCGAAGGCGATCTGCTGTTCTGGCCGCAATCCACCTACACCCGCGACGACATTATTTATAAGCTGCGCTTCATGAAGCCGGCTTCCAGCTTCCGCAGCCACTACGCCTACGACAACCTGCTCTACATGACCGCCGGGCAAATCATTCCCGCCGTGACCGGAACTTCCTGGGACGACTACATTCTCCAGCACATCTTCGCTCCGCTCGGCATGAACAACTCCAACGTAAGCAATGCTGCCTTCAAACCCAGCGACGACCGCGCCTTCCCGCATTCTCGCGTAGATGGCAAGCTGCAGGTCATTCCCTTTGAAGTGCTCGACAACGTGGGTCCTGCGGGATCCATCAACTCCTGTGCGGCCGACATGGCGAAATGGGTGCAGTTGCAACTCAACCGCGGAAAATTCGTCGACCACGACGGCCGCTTGTTCAGCGAGCAGCAATCGAAAGAAATGTGGTCGCCGCAAACCATTCTTCCGATCAGAAATCCGCCACCGCCCTTAGCGGAGCTTAAATCAAATTTCGCCGACTACGCCTTGGGCTGGGGCTTGCGCGACTATCACGGACGCAAGCTCGTCGGCCACACCGGCGGCGTGGGCGGCTTCGTTTCCCGCGTGATGCTGGTGCCCGAAGAAAATCTCGGCGTCGTAGTACTCACCAATGCCGAAGAAGGCGGCGCATTCGACGCTATCCTTTTCCACGTGCTCGATCACTACTTCGGCTTGCCGCCTACCGACTGGATCGCCGCCTACAAGACCCTGAAAGACATGCAGGAAAAAGACGCCGCGGAGGTCATGAAGAAGGCCGAGGGCGCGCGCGCCGCCGATTCCAAGCCTTCTCTGCCGCTCGAAAAATATACCGGCACCTACAATGACGCCTGGTACGGCCCCATCACCATCCGCATGGAGAACCAGCACACCGGCCTGGTCATCACCTTCGACCACACGCCGTCGATGATCGGAGACCTGCAGCACTGGCAATACGACACGTTCAAAGCGCACTGGCGCGACCGCACCATCGAAGATGCTTTCGTCACTTTCTCCCTGAACGCAGATGGCAGCGTCGAAAGCGCGCGCATGGCAGCCGTTTCCCCGCTAGCGGATTTCAGCTTTGACTATCAGGACTTGCTGCTCAAGCCGGAGAAGAAGTAAGGCCCTGCACGCCGCATCCTCTTCTCTCGACGGTGAATTATTTTACAAACTGTTTACCTCGCCCTGACATACCCAAACGGCCAGTTTGATTAACTTCTGCAGCCATTTACTAGGAAAGGGACGGTAAACCTATGAGGCCTCGTCTAGCCCTGCTATTCGCCATCTCACTGATGGCGTGCACAGCGACATCCCAGGCGCAAAGCTATACCATCACCGACCTCGGCATCGGGATGTCGGCTGGAAACCGCCAGACCTATGCCGCGGGCCTCAACAACTTAGGCCAGGCAGTGGCGACCGCATCCACCACGGCCAGCGGATCAGGCGGCATCGCTACGTTATTCAGCGACGGAGAGGCCATCAGCCTCGGCGCATTCGAGCCCGCGGATACGTCGTTCGCACAGGCAATCAACAGTTCCGGCGAGGTGGTCGGTTACGACTATCGGAGCGCCCGTCGGGCTCAGTCTGAGGCGTTTCTCTACAGCAACGGCACGATGACCGACATCACCTCGGGCTCTGTCTTCCCTTACGGCACCACCGCGCTCGGGATCAACAACCTTGGCGACGTAGTCGGGTATGGCTGGCCTAACAGCGCGATTGATCACGCGTTTCTCTACAGCGGCGGGGAGATGGTCGATCTTGGTACCCTCGGCGGCGGTCCCTCCGACACTTCCGTAGCCTGGGCCATCAACGATGCAGGACAGGTGGTAGGAAACTCAACCACTTCCAACGGGCACTCTTACGCATTTCTCTATGCCCACGGCAAAATGAAGAGTCTCGGCGTGCCTCCCGGCGCCAGCGGTTCTACCGCTCATGCCATCAATGCCAATGGCCAGATCGTCGGCGCAATCTTCATCGGCGCCTCCACCCACGCCGCCCTCTACAGCGACGGTGTGTGGACCGATCTGGGCGCGGGGGTTACCGCGACCGCCATCAATCTTTCGGGCCAAATCGTCGGCACCGCAGGTTTTTCCGGCGGCGGCATGATCTACCTTAACGGCAAGTTCGTGAATCTCAACACCCTGATTCGCCCTGACTCTGGGTTCAACATCACCAATGCCGTTGCGATCAACGACTCCGGCCAGATCCTCTGCAACGCCACAACTTTCGGAGCCTTGCACACCGTCCTGCTGTCTCCGTCGGAATAAAACCTTGGGACCTTGGGCCGCCTTTGCAGAGCCAGGGAAGAAGAGGCTGCCTCATCCTTGCGTTTCTTGCAGGGGTGGGTACCACTGATTCGCCTCCTGAATCTTTACTTTTCCACAACCCCGCTGTGACATCTGACCTTGCGCTCAAAATAAAATCGCGCGATCATGGTCGAGGCCGTGAGAGTTCGCCCAGCGCGAAACCTGCCCCGCTAAACGGTTTGTTCTCAATATTTTGATATCTAAGTTCTTTGAAAACCATATTTTGCGAAGTCCACTTTCGCATAACCCGCGCGGGACAAGGGTTTCAGACGTGTCCGCGAAAAATATTTGGTCTGAAATCTGGCTGATCCGCATGGCCGCTCCGCTTTCGTCATTTTCCGCCAAAGTTTATTTTGATCGAGGATTCCACAGCCAGGATCGGATTACGGGCCTTACGCTGCCCGAGCAAATTCACTCCGCTCGCTGCATCCGGGGTCGAGTCTCCTCACCGCAGAAACACATGCGCCGCATCCTCCACGCGAATGCTCGACTTCCGCCGCGTCCCGCTAGCCACGTTGTAAGCGACCAGCAGATGCCCCTCGACGACCAGAATCTCCTTGTCGCTGATCCAGCCCACCAGCGTGGCATGCGGCAGAAACGCCATGCGCCGCGGTGGGTCCTCCGCACTCTTCACCTCAACCGCCGGCAGGTCCAGCAAGGCCTTGCGAATGCGCTGCGACTCTTCCGGGTTGGCCTGGCCCTGCTCGGCAAGTTGAATCGGCTTGTTGGGCTGAGCGGTCGCGCCGATGGTCAACGCCACCGCGCCAAGATCGGGCGACAGCTTGCCACTCTCTGTGTAGAAGCTAACGTCGTAGTCGGGATTCCTGTATGTGGCCAGTTCATCGAACACGGTCAATGTCTTTCCGCGGAGACGCAGCAGCGTCTGATCATCGCTCTGATTCTCCCAGCCGCAGCAGGCCGTGTCGGGAATCGCCTCCAGGATTGCGCCGCCATCTGCCGCATCCAGCACGCGCCGCAGCCCTGGATCGAGTGGCGTCGCCGTCCATTTGCCCGCACTCTCTTCATATGAAGAAGTCGCCTTATAAAGCGGCTGCGCCTTTCCCGAGACGAATTGCGTCAGCAGAAAAAACTTGCCAACGCCTTCGTCGGGAATCCACACCTCGCCGTAAGGGCAGGTCTCCTCACAGCCTCCGGTCGGGCAAGAGCAGTCAGGCAGCGGCATCGAAGCCACTTCCTGACGCTCGGCACCAGCAAGATCGGTCTGCCAGCTCTGCCAGGTCGTTTTGGTGGAGAGATCCACGCCGTCGCGCTGCAGGCGGCGCCCCTGGTTCGAAAACCAGTACAGATGCATTCCGTCGGCAGAGAGAGCAGGCGCCGGCGCCGACTCAGTTATGGCCAGGTTTGATCCTGTTGTGGACGTGCTGCGAGCAACGTCGCGCGCAAGAGTGGTTGCCGTGTGGCCATCCCACAGCCACACCTTACGCTCGGCGGCGAGATCTCCTTCCGCCACCGGCAAAGACACGGGCACGGCGAACAGCATCTGCCCGAAATGATTGACCGAGAAGCTCTGCGGTGACGCCACAGCCTCCGCTGGAACCTTTACGGCCTGCTTCGCGGCGAACGTGGCGGAATCGTACTCCACCATCTCCCCGGGTGCGCGCAAGACCCATATGCGTTTGCTCTGCGACGCAAGCGAAGTAGATAACATTAGGACAACACAAAACGCTGGGATCGGATTTGGCATGAATGAGGCGTCCCGCCGCGCGGCACGGAATACCAGCATGATTGTAAATCGTAGACTCGCTGGCACCGCAGCTCTTGCGTACAATGGAAACTGAAATCAGATGAGCATACCTCCCGAGAATCCGATGACCACGACCACCAATCCCCCAGTCCGCCCGCAGACCACCTCCGCACAGACCCCCGAAGTGCCGCTGACCACCGAGGGTTACAGCGTCCTGCACCAGATGATGCGCTTCCGCTGGACGGCCTGGCGAGCCTTGCCCGACGCCACGCGATCGGCGATCGCTCAGGAAGCGGCGACGATGCTGGGCGAGATGGAACAGAATTCTGGCGGGCACTCCGCGCTTTTCTCCTTGATCGGCCACAAGGGAGACCTGATGCTGGTGCACTTCCGCAACTCGTTCGCCGACCTCAACCAGGCGGAACTCAAGCTGGCCGGCCTGCTCCTGAGCGACTACCTCGAACCCACATCTTCTTATCTCTCCATCATCGAACTCGGACTCTACGACGCCACACTCAAGATTTATAAAGAGCTGACCGAGCAAGGCATCCAACCGCACTCTGACCAGTGGAAGGCTGAGATCGAATGCAAACTTGGACGGCATCGAGAGGCGATGCATCCCCGCTTGTTCCCCGAGATCCCGCCGCACCGTTACATATGCTTTTATCCCATGGACCGGCGCCGCGGTGAAGACAAGAACTGGTATACGCTCCCTATTGAAGAGCGCGCCCGCCAGATGAGCGACCACGGCCTGGTGGGCCGCCGTTACGCCGGCGAGGTAAAGCAGATCATAACCGGCTCGATTGGCTTCGACGATTGGGAGTGGGGCGTCGATCTGTTCGCCGACGATCCGCTCGTCTTCAAGAAACTGATCTACGAGATGCGCTTCGACCATGTCAGCGCAGTGTATGCGTTGTTCGGCCAGTTCTACGTGGGAGTACGCTGTCCGGCAGCGGCGCTGGAGAAATTGCTGAGCGGAGAACTGCCGAAGTAGATAGCTGTAAGACAAATGCGTTCACCACAGAGTCACAGAGTCACAGAGAAAACGTTTTTGAGGTTTTGCCTTTCTCTGTGTCGGAGCCTGCCCTGGAGCGAAGCCGAAGGGTGACTCTGTGGTGAACTGATTTTTGAGGAGCTCTCATGGCAACCCTCGGACTCATCGAATACAAAGACGCCAGCCCCGAAGTACGCGCCGTCTACGACGACATCATGGCCACGCGCAAGACGGACTGGATCAACAATTTCTGGAAAGCGATTGCGCACGATCCCGCCACACTGAAACGCACCTGGGAAGATATCAAGCAGATCATGGCGCCCGGCGCGCTCGATCCCCTGACGAAAGAGATGATCTATGTCGCAGTCAGCGTGACCAACCAGTGCGGTTACTGCATCGCCTCGCACACTGTCTCAGCACAGAAGAAAGGCATGACCAATGCCATGTTCAATGAGCTGATGTCGGTCGTCGGCATGGCGAATGAGACCAACAAGATGGTCACCGGCTATCAGGTCGAGATCGACGAACAGTTCAAGAAGTAGTGGGTAGTGGCAATCAGGCCAAGCGATCGCTCAATGCTTCTTCGCCGCGCTCCCGCGCCCAAACTTGAACTCACACTGCTTCATATCCACGCGACGCCCCCGGAATCGCACCCCTTCGGCCTCCAGCCGCAGCCGCTGCTCGATGGCCGAATCCCCGCGCAGCTTGATTTCCCCGCCGGCTCCTAACACCCGCTGCCAGGGCAACCCGAAACCACGATGCAACACCTGCGCCACCAGCCGCGCAGCCCCCGGAAGTCCCGCCGCCCGCGCCACCGCTCCGTAGGAGGACACCTTACCCTGAGGAATGCGCCGGATAGACGCTTCGATGCGCAGTCGCGTCTTCGACGACTGATTTACAGAAGATTGGTCTGGAGGTGATGGACGTCTGTTACCTCCACGCTTCTGCCCGTCCTTGTCCTTGCTTCCCTGCTTCACAGCGCAATCCATCCCGCGCGAATTAGCCACAACGATCCCACCGAAACCAGCAGCCACAGTATGACTCCCTGCAACAACGCGCGATACCCTACCTGTCTGATGGTCGCCACCGAGATGCCACTTCCAATCAGGAACAAAGTGGCGGTCAATCCAATCTTCGCAACCTTCACCGCGATACCGTAGGCATGCATTCCACCCGGCAGATACGTGTTACACACCGCCGCCAGGCAAAATAGCCCGATGAACCACGGCCACTGAATCTTCGCCTTGGCACCGCGCACGACCGCCGTGCCAACCGAGAGTGGAACAATCCACAATGCGCGCGCCAGCTTCACTGTGGTCGCAATGGCCAGCGCCTCGGCTCCATACTTTGCGGCCGCGCCCACCACGGAGCTGGTGTCATGAATGGCCAGCGCCGCCCACAATCCAAACTGCGATTGCGTCAGCTTGAGCGCCACGCCAATAGAAGGAAAAATGAGCAGCGCGACGGAGTTCAGGACGAAAACGGTTCCTAACGCGATGGCCATCTCTTCATCGCTGGCCTGGGTGATGGGTCCAACGGCGGCAATGGCGCTCCCGCCGCAAATCGCCGTCCCTGTGGAAATGAGAAACGCCGGTACGCGTTGTACGCCCAGCAGCGCGCCCAACCCCATGCCTGCGAGCAACGCGAAGCTGATGCCGAGCATGGTATAGACAAAGCCGCTGCGTCCCGCCCGCACCACCTCGTGCAGGTTCATTCCGAAGCCGAGTCCAACCACCGAGGCCTGCAGCAGATACTTGGAGAACTTCTTCGCTTCGCCGCCGTAGGGATGCGGAAACGTCAGCCCAAACACGAGTCCCATGGCCAGGGCTATCGGCGGAGACACGAACCCGCTGGCGCTCACCAGCAGGCACACTAGAAAAACGATGCGAGGCAGCATTCGAGGGAAGCCCGGGCGCAGTTGCGGAGTTCATGCGCCGCGGAAGCCTATGCGGCAGGCCATGAACTACCGTCTTGGCCTGGCTAAGCCGCCTTGCGGAAGGACTCAACCGCTTCCGCCTCTGAGTTGTACACGTCGAAAACCGTGAGCAGCTTGGTGACCTGCAGCAAATCGCCCACGCGCTTGGTCAGGTTCGTCAGTTTAATGGTGCCGCCCGCGTTTTGCGCGGTTGTGCGCAGGGCCACGAGCGTGCCCAGGCCGCCGGAATCGATGTAGTTCACCTCGCCCAGATTCAGCACGATGCGATTGTTTTCCGATACTGCCTTCTTGACGGTTTCCCGCAGCAGCGAAGACTCCTCGCCAAACACAATCCGGCCGGTGCAATCCACCACGAGAATTCCATCCTTGGTGCGCGTTGCCAGCTTCAGTTGCATAAGAACCCTCCTTTGCGGCTCGCCCAGTTTCTGCTTGGGCCAGACCGCCCCCGCACTCCAGTTTGACGCACTAGCCTATCGCTTGCGCGGCGGTTTTAGCAAGCTCCCTGGGCGCAGGAAGCGCGCGGCCTCGAGGTATCGCGCGGGCTGACGTATCCCGGCGGCCGTCCTTCCCTCCTATCACGTATAATCGTGTTTTCCTGCTCATGAGCTACACCGTTCTGGCGCGTAAATACCGTCCGCAGAAATTCTCCGAGGTGATCGGACAAGAGCACGTCACGCGCACCCTGCAGAACGCCCTTGAACAAGGGCGCACCGCTCACGGCTACATTTTCAGCGGTCATCGCGGCATCGGGAAGACAACGGTGGCGCGGATTCTGGCCGCAGCGTTGAATTGCCGCTCGTCCGACAAGCCGGTGGCAGAGCCTTGCGGCATCTGCGAATCCTGCACCGAGATTCGCGCCGGCAACGCGGTTGACGTGATCGAGATCGATGCCGCCACCAATCGCGGCATCGACGAGATCCGCGAACTGCGTGAGGCGGCGCGCTACCGTCCGGCGCGCGACCGCTTCAAGATTTACATTCTCGACGAAGCTCACCAGATCACCGACGCTGCCTTCAACGCCCTGCTCAAGACTTTGGAAGAACCGCCGGACCACATCGTTTTCATGCTGGCAACGACGCAGCCGGAAGACATTCCGCAGACCATTCGCTCGCGCTGCCAGCACTTCAGCTTCCGCGCCGTGAAGTTCGACGCCATTGTGGGCCAGTTGCGCGATCTCGTCGGCCGCGAAAAGATCGAAGCCGATGATGACGCTCTCGCCTTGCTGGCCGAAGCCGGCGACGGCTCCATGCGTGACGCGCTGTCGATTCTGGACCAGGCGATTGCTTCCTCCAGCGGAAAACTCACGGCTGATTCCGTGCGCAACCTGGTGGGCGCCGCGCCGGCGCACATTTTGGAAGAAGTGATGCAGGCGGTCGCGCGTGGCGCAAGCGAAGACGTGCTGCGGCAGGTCGACCACCTCATCAGCGAGGGGCACAGCCCGACCCACTTCGCCCGCCAGATGGTCCGCTTTCTGCGCAATGCAACCGTCGCAAAGATCGCGGGCAAGGACTCTTCTCTGCTGCAGATCTCGAGTGAAGAAAGGGAGCGCGTCGAACGGATCGCGGAACTGTTCGGCGAAGAAGATCTCACGCGTCACTTGCAAATCATGCTCCGGACACACGGCGAACTGGGCTACAAGCAGGAGCAACGCTTCCATCTGGAACTGGGCCTGCTCAAGATGGCGCATGCGCAGCGGCTGCTGCCGATCGAGCAATTGCTCAGCGATGTTGCTGCTTCTTCGAACACCACAAGGGGAACCAGCGCGCAGCGCACACCGGCGCGGCCTTCCATTGTCCCTTCGGCGTCGGCCGATTCTCGACGCACGGATGTGGTGGCGCCAGCTCACCCGAGTCATGTTTCGCCGTTCGCGGCCGATTCCGCACGCAAGGGGGGTCCTCGGCAGGAGTCCGCTTCCGACCCTGCTACTGGGAATGGGCCCCGGATGGTTGCGAGTGAAAGCTCGGGGGCGCGAGTGATCATGGGCGCCGCCGCTCCCGCAAATCTCAGCGAGAACGCCGCCGACTTTCAACTCGCTTCACAGACCGAACCGCAGCCCGAACCGAAACTGCAGGCGGCGCCGCAAGCTCTGCAATCTCCAGCGCAACCGGCAGCCAGCGTGTCAGCCGCGCCTATCGAAAGGCTGCGGAGCGCCGTACTGCAAGCTCTTGGAGATGGCAACCAGCGCATCCTGGTTTCGATGCTGGAGGCGGGCGAATGGGCGGTGGAAGGAAATGAAGTGGTGATCAAGGTGTCGGAGTCACAGACCGTGGTCGATATGTCGTTGGGCGCGGACGCCAGGCGGCTGGCGATTGCGTCGGCGAGCGGTGTTCTGGGTCGGGCCGTTAAGCTGAAGATCGTCCCCGGCGCAGCGTTGGCGACGACAGACGGAAAAAGCAATGGCGGCGCGACCGGGTCTGGCGCGACGAACTCGAGAGCCGGCGGCCGGAGCCGCGCCGAGCAAGACGCCGTGGTGCAGCGTCTGCAGGAGAAGTTCGGGGCCGAGATTCGGACGGTGATCGATTACAAGGAGAAGCGGTAGGCAGGTCAGGCTTCAAAGTTTGAACGCGAGGCATTATGGGTGGATTCAATCTGCAAGAACTGATGTCGAAAGCTAAGTTGCAGTACGACACCCTGCAAAAGAAGATGCAGGAGACCGTGGTCGAAGCCACATCGGGCGGGGGGACGGTGACGGCGAAGATGGATGGCCGCAAGCAACTGCTCAGCCTGCGCATCGATCCTGAAGCGGTGAAGTCGGGCGATGTGGAGATGCTGCAGGACCTGGTCCTCGCCGCCGTGAACGAGGCCGCGCGCAAGGTCGATGGATTGATGCAATCGACTGTGGGCGGGATGCTGGGCGGGTTGGGCATCGGCGGACTGTGAAGAATTGGGCGATCGGGCAATTGGGCTATTTGCCATCTCCTTGACCGCTGATTCAAACCGATTTTCGTTTGGTTCTTAAGTCGCATAATCACCCGATCGCACAATTACACAATTCCTATGTCGAAATTTGCGGAGCCGATGGCGCGGCTGATTGACGAGTTGAAGAAGCTGCCGGGCGTGGGGTCGAAGAGCGCGCAGCGGCTGGCTTTCTACATTCTGCGGGCGAGCGATGAAGATGCCGAGGCGCTGGCGGCCGCGGTGCGCGACGTCAAGGCGAGCCTGCGGCTGTGTTCGGTGTGCAACAACATCACTGACGTAGACCCGTGCGTCTATTGCACCAGCGCGACGCGCAACCAGCGGCTGGTCTGCGTGGTCGAAGAGCCTACGAACATTGCCGCCATCGAAAAGACCAAGCACTTCAACGGCGTCTACCATGTGCTGCATGGATCGATTTCCCCGCTGCACGGCATTGGACCCGAGCAGTTGCGCATCGCGAATCTCGTCGCGCGCGTGGATGCGGGCAATATAGAAGAAGTGATCGTCGCCACCAATCCCACGGTGGAAGGCGAAGCCACCGCCGCGTACCTGTCGCAGCAACTCAAACGCGCGGGCGTGAAGGTGACACGCATCGCCATGGGCATTCCTGTCGGGAGTGACATCGAATATACCGATGAGATCACTATGCTTAAAGCTATGGAAGGGCGACGGGAATTGTGAGAGGCTTTTGGCTTTTAGCTTTTGGCTCTTAGCTTTTAGCTCTTGGCTCTTAGCTCTAGGTATCCGTCGACCCACGAATCTCGGAGTGACGGATTAGGCCGCGAATCCTAATCGAGTGGTAACGCTTTCCACACCTTACTTATTGTCCCGCAAGCGGTGCAACGGGGCATCAGATAGCATCGCGCTACGGTGGCCTTCTCGCAGCCTTTCTTTCGTCCCTGCGGGACTTATTCTCGATCAACATTCTACCCACGGCCTGCGCTCCTTCGGCAAGCTCAGGACAGGCGTGGGCTGCATTCTTCCGCCGCTACGCGGCTATTCGCGCAGACGCTTTCATCAAATCTTCCCATCGCCGGGGTAACTAGGCTAAGGGGTGATCTCGAAGACGGCGCCGCTGTCGGAGGCTCCGCCCAGGTAGGTGGTGCCGTAGAGGTTGCCGCTCGAGTCGAAGATCAGGCTGGCGACGGGGGCGAAGCCGTCGGTGCCGTTGTCGTTGAAGTCATACAGAATGCTCTCGTTCCATACACCGCCACCTTGAGGGGCCAACTCGAAGGCGGTACCGGCACCGTTCGTGCCTCCCAATGTGGTGGTGCCGTAGAGATTTCCCCGGGTGTCGAAGATCAGTGCGGGGTAGGGACCGTTTCCGTCGGTGCCGTCGTTCAGGAAGTTGTGCGGGGTTGTCTCCAACCAGCCGCCGCCCGCGTGGGGCGTCAACTCGAACACGGTGCCCTTGTTGTCAGTGCCACCGCGGTAGGTCACGCCGTACAGGTTGCCGGACGCATCCGCGATCAGGCCGGCGAACGGGTTATATCCCTCCGTTCCGTTATCGGCGAAGGCAGTCAGGATTCTTTCTCCCCAGCTCCCGTTTGCATTGGGGACCAACTCGAAGACCATGCCTCCGCCATGAGCGCCGCCAAAGGCAGTGGTGCCGTAGAGGTTGCCGGCGGAGTCGAAGATCAGGCCGGCGAAGGGTTCATTTCCATCGGTTGCGCTGTAGGTGAAGTTGTGCAGAATCTTCTCGCCCCAGCTGCCGCCTTTTGTGGGCGACAATTCGAACGCGGTGCCCCCGTCAGCAGTGCCGCCGAAGACCGTGGTGCCATAAAGATTACCGGCCGCATCGAAGATCAAGCTTGCGGAGGGACTCTGGCCGTCGGTGGAGTTACTGTTGAAGGCGTGGAGAATCTTCTCGCCCCAGCCACCGCCCGCGGGTGGCGTCAACTCGAACACCGTGCCGAAGCCGTGAACGCCACCTGAGTACGTCGTGCCGTAGAGGTCGCCAGACGCATCGACGATCAGGCCAGCCTGGGGATAGGAGCCGTCCGTGCCGTTGGTGTTGAAGTTATGCAGGACTTTCTCATTCCAGCCGCCGCCTAATTTTGGTGTGAGTTCGAACACCGCGCCAACGCCGTGAGTGCCACCTGAGTACGTGGTGCCGTAGAGATTGCCGGCGGAATCGGAGACCAGGCCAGCGTCGGGATAAGTCCCATCCGTATTGTTCGAGGCGAAGTTATAGAGCACCGTCTCTTCCTGGGCGGTGACGCTGGTGGCCGTCAGGAGGAGGGTCACGGAGATCGCCACTACGGCCGCGCATGTGACGCCGGGTTTCCTGCTGTGCATGAAGATCCTCCATCGCGTAAACGCGTGGCACCGGGACCGGAGTTGAGGCCGGAGCAATAGCGTCCCACCGGCCTTGCCGGGTGTCAAGATGCAGGATTCTGCAACTCCGCTCCTGAGCGCAGCCCTGGATGCCGTTTCACTGGGATTTTCAAGGAGAATTTACAATCCTCTGACATGGAAGTGACAAGAGGTCTTGGGCGGGGGATGTAGTCTCTCATTGGTCCGCTCATTGGCTCGCTCATTGGCCCGTTCGACAGCAATCCACTGGGCGGGCGTCCTCTGAAGGCCGTACTTTTTAAGGTCGTACTTTGGAGTTCATTCTAAGGAGGCATTGTGAAACTCTCGCTTAGTGCGGTGCTGCTTTTCGGAACCGCTGCCATGATTCAGGGAACGCCGGCGCGGGGGCAATTGGGGGCGGGTTCGGTTTTCGGAGTTGTCCCGACGCCGAATGAGAACTTCAATAACGGGCTGCAGGCAGCGTCGGCTTCGGGTCCGAATGATATTTGGGCGGTGGGGCAGTCGACGATTCACTTTGATGGCAAGCGGTGGACCGCGTTTCAGGCTCCCCTGATCGAAGGCAATAACACGGCAAGTCTGGAAGGGGTGGTGGATATTTCGCCGACCTTGGCTTGGGCGGCGGGGACGGTGAACATCGGCGAGGCCAATCCGGGGCAGGTGATCGAGCAATGGAATGGCAAGCAGTGGAGTGTGTTTCCGGGTCCCAAGTTTGCCAAGGGAGATGTGCCCAGTCTGTTCGCCATGACCTCAACCGCGGCCGATGACGTTTGGGCAATCGGCAGCCTGCTGGGGGATGATGAGCAGCAACTGTTCTTCCTGTTCGAGCATTGGGACGGCACGGCATGGACGGCGACGACTTCCCTCTCGGGCGATGCGTTTCTTTTTGGCGCTTCCGCGGATGCCACGAATGATGCGTGGGCGGTGGGATTCAGTGGTCCAGAAAACGACGACAGCGGCACCCTGGCGATGCATTGGGATGGTACGAATTGGAAGGTGGTTGCAACTCCGAGCGTGGGCTCGGGAGCGAACCAGTTGAATGGGGTGCTGGCGCTGGCGCCGAATGATGTGTGGGCGGTGGGCTTTTCCACGCCAGTTCCGCCACCGGCGGAGGCTGCGACGCTGACGCTGATCGAACACTTTGACGGCACGAACTGGACGGTGGTGCCGAGCCCCAATGTCGGGCCGAACAGCATTTATCAGTCGAACCGTTTATTCGGATTGGCGGCGAATTCCGCGAAGGATATTTGGGCGTTTGGTTCAGTCTTCGCGCAAAGCGGATCTGGGCACCAGGCGACTCTGCTGTTGCACTGGGACGGAACCAGTTGGACGATCGCGCCCAGTCCTGATCCCACCAAGGGAGGGTTTCTGTCGGATCTTTTGTTTGCCGGGGTCGTACCTTCGCCGGGTGACGTTTGGATCGTGGGAACTGAAGATGAGGCGCCGCATTCGGCGAGTTTGGCTATTCATACGGCAACTGGGGATAGATTCTAGTTTCCGGCTTGCGGTTGGCGCGGAGGCGTTACACCGCCAGGTCTGGTTCGAGGAATACGTTGAGTTCTTCGTCGGCGGATTCCAGGCCCTCCGGGAGGGTACCGCGGTTGTACTCTGCCATGCGGTTCTTCCACTTCAGGAAGTCGGTGATGCTTTGCGGTTCTACACGGACCTCGACGCGGCGCAGGCTGGCGAGCAGCAGATTCATTTCGTAGCGGAAGCCGGTGGGGGTGCGGAGATTCTTGGCAGAGGGGTGCACCGTTTCGATTCTGCCGCGACGGTGTTCCAGCAATCCCCAGCCCTGGGGCAGTTCTTCGCGGCGCACTAATCCGGCGGGAACCAGATAAAAACGCTCGCAGCCTACGCCCTGTTCTGGCTTGAGGCGGAAGGGCTTGGCGCGGTCGGCCAGGAAGTCAGAGCGCGTAACTTTGCATTCGACCAGCACGGAATGGCAGGCGCGCTTCCAGCCGAGGGCATCGGGCATTTCTCCGCTGACGCAGGCCTGCTCGGACAGCACTACTCCACAGCGGTAGCGGCGCAGCCAGCGTACAGCTTTTTCGACTAGTTGGGCGTGAGTCATGGGTTCGATTCCCGGCTATCGGGCTTCGGATTCCGGCTGGTCGAACAGCGAAGCTTGACGGCCCCTGATAGAAGCAAGCACATTTGTATCCGGAGAAACGGGTGTGCGGAAGTGACTCAATGGTTTCCGGTCAAGCCAGTTCGCAGCAGATTTGACGGGAAGCGGATCTAGGATTAGGTTATTTTCTGGACCCAAACAACAAAACTCTGACTTATCCCTCTAAGGAGACTTGGAAAATGAAAACAGCTGTCCGGACACTTGTGGTTCTTTTGCTTTTAAGCGCGTTTGGCTGGGCACAGGACGTGGTGAGCGCAGTCCATGGAACCATTACCAAGCTGGATTCAGCCACGAAAACGGCTGTCGTCAAGACCAAGGATGGCACGGAGCATACGGTCAAGTTTGTCGACAAGACCACTGTCCAAGGGGCCGAGGCAACGGCCACGGGTGCCAAAGACACTTTTCATGGGCTCACCGAAGGCACGGAAGTGGTGGCACACTACACCACCAAGGGCACGGAAAAAACGGCGGTCGAGATCGACAGAGTCGGCAAAGATGGTATCAAGTCGGTGGACGGAACCGTCACCCACATTGATCGCGACGGCAAGACCCTGGCGGTTAAGGCCGCGGACGGTACGGAGCACACGTTTAAGCTGACTGATCACGCCGCAGCCGACGCAGGCAAGGGCATCGCAAAGGGAACCGAGAAATCGGCAAAGGTTACGGTCTACTACACCGAAGAGGCCGGCAAGAAAATTGCCCACTTCTTCGAGTAAATCCTAAGGCATCGTTTTTCTGCCGGAGCACCCCCAGCTGACGAAGGCAGTTGCTTGCTGGCCGGCAACCGGGCGCGTCCGCCTTCTCGTCGCCGAGCTGGACAAATCGGCAGGCAGCACTACTTTAACGTCTTCTCAATTCCGCGGCGGGTTGCCGAAGTGCAGCGCGCTTCAGCGATCTGACCACCACCGGACGGTGGAGGACGGTTTCCAGCAGGTGGCGTTCGGCTGCGATGGTTTGGGCGGAGGGTGCCAGGGGCGAATAGCCTTCGGCGGCGATAATAAGGGGTTCCTTTCCTTTGGTTCTGATCTGAACGTTTTCAATCTGAATGCGGCGGATGCGGCCGTCGTGGGCGGCGTCCAGGGCATTGGCCAGGCGCAGGATGGCGGCTAAATGAGTGGTCGCTTTCTGTTCGTCAGGGAGAAGATGGCGCAGGGCTTTGTGCTTCCTGGTGGGCAGGGCTCCGTGATGAAAACGGGCGACGATAGCGGCGCGTTGCAGGTCAGCGGCTTTCCAGCCTAGCGGGCTGCCGTGGGCACGGATCATGTCGAAGGAAGTCTTGTGATGTCCCTTCTCGCCTTTGGATTTGCCAACATCGTGCAGGAGGGCAGCGGCTAGCAGACCGGAGCGCGCAGAGGCGCCATCGAGAGCAGGTTGCCATCCTTTGGCAACAAGGCCGTCGTAGAGCTGAAGAGCGAGGCCGGCGACGCGCTCGGAATGGGGGAAGTCGGGATCGAGGCTGTTCGCCCAGAGCTTTATCCGGCGGGTGGCGAGGGACTGGACCTGCTTGCCTTGTGGCAGGGCGGCGCGCCAAACCTGCCAGAGAGAATCGGGGCCCGTCATCTTCTTGCGGTAGCGCTCGACGCGCTGGCCGCGTTCGGCGAGAATTCGTTCGTGCCAGTGCCGGCGCGAATCTTCATCGGGAAAGACGTGGCAGGAGACGGCAGTGGCCCAGAGGACGTCGAGATCGTGGATTTCGCCGAGTAAGTCCTGCATCTCTTTGAGGTCGTTACTCCAGGCCTGGTGCTCCGCGGGAAGGAAATTTTCGACGATGTAGCGGAAGCGCTTCAGGCCGATGCGGAGGCTGTGAAAGGCGGTTTGGGAGCGGTTGCGCAAGGCGCGGTTGTGGAGTTCACGGGCGGCGGTCCAGCGCTCGAGGGCAAGATGCTTGAAGAGCGGGCTGCCCAGGCGGAGGCGAGCGGCACGCACGGGAAGAGAGCGGGTCCACTGACGCCACTGTTTGCGGTCGAACTCTTCAAGAGCGGCGTGGGCTTCCAGCTTTTGTTCCTGTTCGCGGCGGTGAAGGATCACCAGTAAGGCATGGGCTGCTGGATCGCCGGGAATGGTTTGCTGGCCGGCTGAGTCCGGGATGGGCGCACTATTCGGTTGAGATGGAGGCAAAGCGGGTGGAGCTTGCCCTGAGTTTGCCGAAGGGAGTGCCCACTCCACACTTGCCTGTCCTTCATTTGCTTCGGCAAGATGCAACGCTTCGATCCACTCCATCATTACCTGGACATCGCGCAGGGCGCCGAGGCGCTGAAACAGGCGCTTGCCGGCCTTTCTCATGGCCTTCCAGCTGGAGTCGGAATCGAGCGCGCTCAAGCCGTCGGCCAGGGAGCGGCAGCGGCGCAGGGAGACGCGCAGGTCGTGAACGGGATCGGAGCCGAAATCGGTGGAGACGTGCTCGCACTCCTCCAGAACCCGCAGCATCCAGTAGCGCAGGCCGGTGGTTTTTCTGGCACGCGTGGTGTGAGTGGTGGAAGAAGGCACTAGGGTTCCGGGAAGCAGTGAGGTTTCTCGTCCTCTATTCTCGCCGGAGACGGCTGCAAATGCCAGTGGCGGGAGGCGCGCACCAATGCGGCTTAGGCGGCGTGGGGCGAGCTCGAGTCGAGCGGGTTATCCTGGGTTCTGATTCCTGTCCTGATCTCTGTTCTGGTCTTTGCTCTGGTCTTTGCTCTGGTCTTTGCTCTGATCTTTGCTCTGATCTTTGAATCTTTGCTTATTTTACCCGTTACCTCCGTAACGTGCAGGCCCTTACCTGTTGGATTTAACCTCTCTATACCTAGCCAGAACTGCGGGTTGAGGGGTGTTTTATCAACGAAGCCACGACATTTCACGCAAACCGGGCGGCCTCCGCACGCGCTTTTGTGCACAGCCTGAACATTCTGATCAAGTACGCGCGCATGTACGGCCCCGATCACAAGCGCACGGAAGCGCAGTTCGAGACCGCCTGGAATGAATTGCAGCACGGCCTGCCTACGGCTGGAGAGGGCGGTTTCTTGCTGGGGGTTTCCGACAACAAATTGTTGCTGGATGGAGTTCCGCTGGAAGCCGGGCAGACGGAACGCAGTTTTGGACAGCTTTTGAGCACGGCCGGGCTGGCCAGCCTGCACTTCTCCAAAGATGTTACCCTCGAAGACTTTGCGCGTCTGGTGCGCGCCTTTACCCTGGCGGGCTCGAAAGCCCAGGACGTGGCCAAGCAGATCAAAGAAGCTCTGGGCAGCGGAGGCAAACAGAGCACGATCAAGATCAACGAAGTGAAGTTTGTGGCCGCCGATCCTCTGACTGGGGATATCAGCGTGGCGGCGCAGATCGCGGCGCAAACCCTGGGACCAGAATTCAAGCAATGGCTGAACGATCCGCAGAAGCTGCTGCAATTGATCGCAGCGGCGGAGGGCGCCAACTCAGGAGGCGGCGGAGGCCAACCCGGCGGCGTAGTGGTTCCGTTCGGAAGTGTTCCGAACCCTCCTGCCGGCGGCAGCAAGGGACAAGGAGCAGGCACTGGGACGGGGGCGGGGACTGCTCCGGCCTGGGAAGGCGGAGTGGTACCGCTGCAGGAAGCCGAAGTGGTTCAGGCCATCCGTCTGCTGACTCGATTTGGCCAGGTACAGGGCGATCCTAATGTGCATGCGGAAGACCTGCAGAAAGAGCTGGGCGAGGTCGACTCGAATACACGGTTGAACCTGCAGCAGTTATTGGGAACCCTGGCGGCGAAAGCGACTACGGAGCAGGAGGACACGACGCCGCTGCTGATGAAGGCAGCCGAGCACATGGCGATCCGCTTCGCCCTGGAGCGCTATTCGAAAGGCGAAGTGAAGGTCAACGCCGTGCACCAGATGATGGAGCACATGAGCCGGCAGATGGATTCGCTGCGCCAGATTCTGAAGTTACAAGAAGACAAGATGAACAAGGCCGGCATCCTGGTGGAGTCGCACGCCGACATCCTGGACCGGATGTTCTGGGCGGAAGTACCGGAGTCGGGGAAGAAGACGGTGCTGCTCTCCCATGAAGCTCCGTGCGTGCCGCCGCGAAATCTGCGCCAGTTCGTGGAAGTGCTGCTGGACCGCGACGACAAGCAAACCTCCGCGGAAATTCTGAACAATTACTCTGGCTGCCTGGGCACAAAAGAGATCGAAGCGCGGCGCAAGACCGCCATTGGACTGAGCCAACTGGCGGACCTTTATGCCCGGCTGGGCGGCGAAGCGATGGGTACGGCCATCCACAAGGTAAGCGAGCAGTTGTGTGTGGAAAAAGACCCTGAACTGCAAAGCCTGCTGAGCGCGGCTTTCGTGCGGTTGAGCCAGGAGGCCAGCGAGGCCAAGAATTACCAGGCAGTGAATGCGGTATGCAGCGGGATGGAAATGCTGCTGCAGCAACGTCCGGTGATGGTGAACGACTTGCGCCCGCGGGTGGGGGTGGAAAACCGGATTCCAGAATTCATTGAGGAAGCCTTGCGCATCGATCCCGTGCCAGCGGACCTGCTGCTGGTCTTGCGGCGGACGTGCCAATCGGGCGCCGAACATTTGGCCGACCGGTTCTTCCGGTGCATGCGGCGGGACGAGTGCGACCGCATGGTCGAGTTGGTCAAAGAGATGGGAAGCCCGGCTCTGACGCAACTGCGGGAGATTCTGCGCACCGGGCAACCGCGGCAGGCCTCCGCAGTGGTGGGGTTGCTGAGCCGCCTGGATGTGGGCACGCTGCTGGAACTATTGCCGACACGGTTGCCCGAATGGAACCGCTTCTACCACGACATCGTGGTTCGGCAGATCGCGTACGGAGCTGCACCGGACCGCGGGCGCACACTGCTGGAGCTGGCGGAAGTGCTGGATGCAGTAGTACTGCCGGAAGGCGTGGATGAAATCGGGATGAGCGGCGATCTCACGGCGGCGCCGCCGCTACTGGCCATGGCCAAGCCCGGCGAAGCGGCTTCGCGTTCGCCGTTTGTGCAACTGAAAGCCATTGAATCGCTGGGCCGGCTGCGGGATCCGGAGGCGGTGGCCCTGCTGCGCGAGATTGTGGAAACGAAGAGAACATTTGGCTGGGTGCATCACCGCGAACTGCGGATTGCGGCGGCGCAGTCTCTGTCGAAGACCGACCCGCGCTACAGCAGTCAGATTCTCTCCGACAGCGGCATCGAGGCCGCGGAACTGGCGATTGCGCCTCTGGATACGGCTCCGGCATGCCCGTGGGTACGGCAGCGCCGCTACGAACGGATGGTGCTGTCGAAAACGGTTAGCGCCTCGATTGGGAGTTCGTGGGGAAAGTCGAGAATTCTGATCCGCGAGTTGAGCCTGGGTGGAGGCATGGGTACGAAGGAAGACAACCTGCGCATTGGCAGCGAGGCCGATCTGGAGATTTCGCTGGGCATGCGGTCGAAGATCCGAGCACATGTGCTGCTGCGCCGGGCGCGGGTGAATGAAGTGGGATTCGAGATCGTCAATACCGACCTGGAAAGCCGCTACCGCCTGCGACGGCTGCTGGTGGAAGCGTTGAGCAATGCTCCGCAGAACAAGGAGCAGCAATGGAGCGGGGAGCGGAAACTCTAGCGGCAGGAACGGAGCTGCGCTCCGTGGACAGCCGGGGGCGGCTGTCCCCACATAGATCTCTCCCGCCTAAATTTCCTCTATACATCAATACAGGCCTCGTCCGCTATGCGAACGAGGCCTTTTCATTTCCGTTTCTTCTTCGTCGTCCTATTTCACGACCTTGACAAAGATGATGAGGAAGGTGAACAGGACCAGCGACTCGATGAAGGCCAATCCCACGAACAGGGCAATCTGGATTCCGGGACGTGCGGCGGGGTTACGGGCCAATCCTTCGCAAGCTGCGGAGGCGACGCGGCCTTGGCCAAGAGCGGCCAGGGCAGCCGCGAAAGCCATCGCGAAGCCGGAAGTGATCGCCACCCAGTTTGTGCCGCCGGAGGCAGCCGCTTCCCCGCCCTGGGCAAAGGCAGGCATGGCAAAGAGCGACAACGCCACCAAGGTTAGAATCAGGAACACAACTTTGCGCATATTCAACTCTCCTTAGGAAATATCGCCAGGAGGTGGTTGACGTCATCCTCGAGCAGACGCCCTCACACTGACGAAGCGTTAGATAAAGCCGGGATAATCAGTGCTCATGAGCCGTGGCTTCTCCCAGATACACACAAGCCAGGATCACGAAAATATAAGTCTGGATCAGGGAAACTCCAACGTGAAGGCCCTGAAAAATAATGGGAACGCCGAGGGGCACCAGGGAAAAGAACACGAGGGTGACCATCTCGCCGGCGAACATATTCGCATAAAGACGAACCGTGAGCGATAAAAGGCGGGCGGTGTGGCTGAATATTTCGATGGGCAACATCAGAGGCGCCAGCCACCACACCGGGCCCATGAAATGCTTGAAATATCCCAAGCCGTTTGTACGGAGTCCCTGGAAGTGGTAGTAGAACCAGGTGAGCAACGCGCAGCCTAAGGGAACAACCGGGACAGCGGTCGGCGACTCAAACCCGGGGACCATACCGATGAGATTGCTGGTGAGGATGAAAAGTCCCAGGGCCACGAGATAAGGCTGGTACGGGCGGTAGTGATGGCCGATGATCTCTTCGCCCATGTTGCCGATGAAGCCCTCAATGCCCTCCATCGTGTGCTGCAGAGCGCGGGGCTGGTCCACCGATAGCCGGAGCCGGACGGCGATGAAGAATGTGATCAACAACAGCATCACAACCACTTCCATGGCGAAGCTGTCGGAGATGGGCGCGGCGGGGTGTTTGGGGTGGATGCCAAGGGCTAGCAACAAAGAGAGCACGGGACCGCCGAAGAGGCGGTTGAGCAGCGCGGTGAACCAGAGTTGCTCCATACTTAGAATCCCAACTTAGAATCCCAACTTAGAATCCCAACTTAAAAACCAACTTAAGAACCCAACTAACGATCCCGGACCTACAGTCCCAGCCTTACCGACCCAACTTACAATCCAGCACATCCTGATTACAGTCTTTAAGGGTCAGTACCCGCGGCGCAAGGCAGCGTAAGCTTCAAAGCCCGCTTCAATCAGCATGGCTGCCACCGGCGTGCACAACCCGAACAGAAAGCCCCGAAAGGCTTGGGAGGAACTTGTGAATATAACATAGGCGACGATTCCCGCAAAAAGATAGCGGAGGAAAAAACCGCTGACCAGGGGGAAGCCGTGGTCGGGTTGTTTGGCGTCGACGATGCGGCTGGCGAGGGACTGGACGGCCTTGTTCAGGGATCGAAAACTCAGGTAGGCGATGATTGCTCCAGCGGCAAAACCGAGAGCGACGATTCTTCCGAAGAGCACCACCGTGCACAGGGTGAAAGCCGCGCCGAGGATGAGCAGGACCCGCAACATTCTGGGTATGGCGGCGGAGAAGAAGCGATCGGCGGGCGCTTCTGCTGGGGTTTCTGCAGATGCAAGCGGAGATGGCGGGCTGGAAGTCATGATTCGCTGTTGCTCTTAGACGCTCGTTCAGACTGGTCAGGAATCCGGTTTGTCTCGCGACAGGGCTGCGGCCATGCGGATCATCTGCACGAATCCGACCACGGCGCCGAAGATTACTCCTGCAAGGTAGAGCCAGTGGGTGTGCAGCCAGTAGTCTGCGAGTCTGCCGAGGCCATATCCGAGGAACACCGCTGCCGGGATGATGAAACCAATCTCAGAGTAGCGAGCCGCCGAAACCAGGGCGTTGGGTTTCGATTCACGATTTGGATCTTCCGCCACGACGGATGTGATTCTACCCTAACTTGCGCAGTGAAGCGGGGGTGCCGAGCTTCGCTCTTGCTTGGACAGCCGAGGCGGCTGTCTCCACATGAGTATTTCTGGACATGAGTATTTCTGGCTATCTGAGCATCCTAGCGGATCAACTTGGCTACCGCGGGGCTCTGCGCCAGCCCTAGCGACCAGTTCACCAGCTGAATGAAGCGGTCGGGCATGATTCCGATGAATACCGTGGCGAATGCGGTTATGGCGAGGGCGGCGCGCATGGTCCAACTTACCGGCAGAAGTCCCCGCTCTTCGGGCTGGCCCATGAACATGGCGTTGGCCATCTTCAGGTAATAGTAAAGGCCGAACACGGAATAGAGCACCGCGAGGGATGCCAGCGCGTAGTAATGCGATTCGATAAGGCTGAGGAAGATGAAGTATTTGCCCCAGAACCCGGCCAGCGGCGGAATCCCGGCGAGCGAAAGCAGAAAGATCAGCATGAGCACGGCTTCGACCGGAGCGCGCGAGTAGAGTCCGTTGAGATCATCGAGTTCGTCGCCAATTACGTTGCGGTGGCGCAGCGAGGTGATCACACCGAACGCGCCGAGGTTCATGAACGTGTAGACCAGCAGGTAGATCAGGATGCCCTTTACGCCATCGGGGCTGAGCTGCGTAAGAGTGCCGGCGATTAAGCCAAGCAGCATGTAGCCCACGTGCGCGATGGAAGAGTAGGCGAGCAGGCGCTTGGTGTTGGTCTGGGTGAGCGCGGCAAAGTTCGCTCCCGTCATGGTAGCGATGGAAACGAAGACCAGGACGGGAACCCAGGTGGAGCGCATGGGAAGCAGTCCCCAGATCAGGATGCGGAGCAGCATCGCCCATCCCGCGGCCTTGACGGCGACGGACATGAATCCGGTAATGCAAGTGGGCGCGCCTTCATAGGCGTCCGGAGCCCACTGGTGAAAGGGGACGGCGGCGACCTTGAACAGCAGGCCGGTAATGGTGGTCAGCAAGGCGACGATCGCGACAGGATTGTGCGGGTCCCTGGCAAGAAGGCGCGTGAGTTGACGGGCGATCTCGCCCAGGTTCGTGCTTCCGGTAAGGCCGTACAGCAGCGACAGACCGTAGGCAAAAATCCCGGACGAAAACGCGCCCAGCAACAAGTATTTCAGCGCGGCTTCGTTCGAGCGGCGGTCGCGGCGCAAGAACCCTACGAGCACGTAGGTGGAAATCGCCATCAGCTCCAGGCCGATGAAGATGAGCACGATGTCATAGCCGGCGGCCATGCACATCATTCCGACCACCGAGAGCAGCATCAGGGTGTAGTATTCGCCGTGGTTTTCATGCTCGGTCTTCATGTAACGCATCGACATGAGGATGGAGATGGCTGTGCCCGCCAGGAACAGATAGAAGAAATACAGGGCAAAGCGGTCCACCAGCATGGTGTGCATCATGGCGGGCGAGCCCACGGATTTGTTGGCCTGCATCCAGAGCTGGATCTTTACCACCCCCGCGGTGGCGAACAGCACTCCGATGAGAGCGGTAACGGCGTTGGCCCACTTGGTCTCGGGCGGAATCATGAGATCGATGAGCAGGATGCCGAGAGCAAACAGGGTGAGCAGAGTAATCGGGAGGACCAGTACGTAATCGTTCCAGTTAAATTGGGAAAGCGCGCCCACTAGTTCTTCCCCTTCGTCGACTGCGCCTTGGCTGGTGGATTGATGACGGAGGCTGTGGTCGCAACGGGTGCCGGCGTCATTTCAGGTTGAACCGCAGGTCGAACCGCAGGTCGAACCGCAGGTTGAACCGCAGGTCGAACCGCGGGCTGCAACTCCTGCTGAAGCACGGCATTCACTGCGCCTCCGGCCTGCCGATTGTGGACGTCCTGCACGATCTGATTGACGGGCTGCTCGAGAATCTGGAAGAACGGTTTGGGATAGAGGCCGATCCAGAAAGCCATGATGAGCAGCGGCACGAACGTCAACACTTCACGCGGCGTCAGGTCGTGCAGCTTTTCATTTTTCGGATTGGTGACGGTGCCGAAGAAGACGCGTTGGTAGAGCCATAACAAGTACGCCGCGGCGAGAACGACGCCGGGCACGGCCAACGCCGCCCATCTCCAACTCACCATGAAGGTGCCGAGCATGATGTAGTACTCACCGATGAAGCCGTTGAGCAGCGGCAGTCCCATGGAAGAGAGAAACATAATCAGGGTGATGGTGGCATAGACCGGCATCACGTTCGAGATGCCGCCGTATTCGGCGATCTCGCGGGTGTGGCGGCGTTCGTAAAGAATGCCGACGATCAAGAACAGCGCGCCGGTCGAGATGCCGTGATTGATCTGCTGCAGGACTGATCCACTCAGGCCAAGCGGCGTCAGCGCGAAGATTCCCAGGGTGCAGAAGCCGAGATGGCTGACGGAGGAATAAGCGACCAGCTTCTTCATGTCCTTCTGCATGAGGGAGACGAGCGCGCCGTACAGGATGCCGATGATGGAGAGAGCGATCATCCAGCCGCGGACTTTTCCATGAGTTAGTACGTCGGGGAAGAACGGCAGCGAGAAGCGGATAAAGCCGTATGTCCCCATCTTCAGCAGAACGCCCGCCAGGATGACAGAGCCGGCCGTCGGCGCTTCCACGTGGGCGTCAGGCAGCCAGGTGTGGAAGGGGAACATCGGGACCTTGATAGCAAAGGCGAAGAAGAAAGCGAAGAACAGCAGCGTGGCGATGGTGGGACCGTAGGCTGGATCGGAATAAATTTTCGGCGCGGTTTCGTAGAGGGCGGTAAGGCTGAAGGTGTAGACGCCGGTCAGGACGCGGTGGTGGAAATATAAGAACAGGATGCCCAGCAGCATCAGCACCGAGCCTGCCAGGGTGTACAGGAAGAACTTAATCGCCGCGTAAAGTTTGCGCGGGCCGCCCCAGATGCCGATCAGCAGGTACATGGGGACGAGCATGGCTTCCCAGAAGACGAAGAAGAGGAAGAAATCGAGCGCCATGAAGACGCCAAGCATGCCGGTCTGGAGAATCAAGAACCAGATGTAGTACTCCTTGACCCGGTTCTCGATGGCGGTCCAGGACGAGAGGATCGAGATCCAGCCCAGCAGCGTGGTCAGCATGATGAGCAGGAAGGAAATGCCGTCAATGCCGATCACGTAGCCCGCGCCGATCGAGGGGATCCAGTTGTTGGGCGTGCCCTCAATGAATTTGAAGCGGTCGGCACTCTGCATCTGCGCCCAGAACATTGGCACCAACGGCAGCGAGATCAGGAAGCCGCCGAGCGCGAAAAAGTTCGCGATCCAGCGGATGGCGGCTTTGTTCTCCTTGGGAACGAACAGGAGCACGAGCGCGCCTGCCAGCGGCGTGAAGAGGATGATCGAGAGTATGTGGTTTTGCATGAAAAGCTCTTTAGCCTTTAGCTCTTAGCTCTCAGCCTTTAGCTCAAAACTCTTTGCGCTTTTAGGTTCTCTAGCTAAAAGCCAAGAGTTAACAGCTAAGAGCTTCTTTCAGTGATACACGTAATAGAACACGAACCCTACCAGCCCGGCAGTCATCACCAGCGCGTACCACTGGACCAGACCCCATTCGAACAGGCGCGCGGGATACGAAAGCATGCGCGCCAGAATTGCGGGACCATTGACCCCTATGCCGTCGATGATCCACTTATCCCACCAACTGGAAATTGTCGCGGTCAAGCGCGTAATCCAGCCCGCGGCGTTGACTGCACCATCGATGACATGGGTGTCAAACCACGCAGATGCTTCGCCCAGTCCGAGCACGCCGAGGCGGAATTTTCCTAGCTTGCGGCGTCCGGTGAAGACGTAGTCGTAGGCTTCGTCCACGTAATACTTGTTTATCAGCGTGTTGTAGACCGGCGGAGCGGCTACCGCGATGGGCTCGGTGTAACCCTTGTCGGCGTGGCGGTAGTTTTTCCAGGCCATGCCCCATCCAACGCCGGCCGCAGCCAGAGACAGCCCCATCAGCAGCCACTCGGTGCCCGTGTTGTGTTCCTCTTCTTTCTCTCCCGCAGCCAACTGACCTGCTCTACCTTCTTCCTGAAGGACATGAGCTTCACCGGCGAATACAGGTTCAAGGAAAGTCGTGAAGCGGTCGGAACCGCCAAGGCTGTGCGGCCAGCCTAGCCATCCGGCGACGATGGCGAAGAGCGCGAGCACGACCAGGGGCGCGGTCATCGAGACGGGCGATTCGTGGATGTGGTGCTCGACCTCGTGGCTCATGCGCGGGCGGCCACGGAAAGTCAGATACATCAGGCGGAACATGTAAAAGGCCGTCATCAAAGCGGTCGCGTAGCCGACATACCAGAGGAATCGGTAAGCGCCACCTTCGCGCGACCAGGTCTCCCAGAGAATCGCGTCCTTCGAGAAGAAGCCGGCGAACGGGAAAATACCCGCGATGGCCAAGGTGGCGATGAACATGGTGCGGTGAGTGGTGGGAATGCGATGGAAAAGATCTCCCATGTTGCGCATGTCCTGCTCGCCGGACATCGAGTGGATCACCGAACCCGCGCCGAGGAAGAGCAACGCCTTGAAGAACGCATGCGTGAAGACGTGGAAGACTCCGGCAGAGAATGCTCCTACGCCGAGAGCGAGGAACATGTAACCCAGTTGCGAGACTGTGGAATAAGCGAGCACGCGCTTGATGTCGTTCTGGACCAGGCCGATGGAGGCGGCGAAGATCGCGGTCAGAGCGCCCACAATCGCGACGACTAACATCGATTTCGGCGCCAGCACGAACAGCGCGTTCGAGCGCGCTACCATGTAGACGCCAGCGGTGACCATGGTAGCCGCATGGATGAGCGCGGAGACCGGCGTGGGTCCTTCCATGGCGTCGGGCAGCCAGACGTAGAGCGGAAGCTGCGCTGACTTGCCACAGGCTCCGACGAAGAGCAGCAACGTGGCCGCCGTGATGAAGGGATCGCCGATGGCAAAGCGTCCGCTATGCGCAATGTGCGTGACTTCGGTGAAGCGCAGCGAGCCGAAGTACCAGGCGATGAAGAACATTCCCAACAGAAATCCAGCGTCGCCGATGCGGTTCACGATGAATGCCTTGTTTCCCGCGTCGGTGGCCGACTTGCGATGGAAATAGAAGCCGATCAGCAAATAGGAGCACAGACCCACGCCTTCCCAGCCGACGAACATGAGCACGTAGTTGTTGGCCAGGATCAGCGTCAGCATGGAAAACATGAAGAGGTTGAGGTATCCGAAGAAGCGGTAGTAACCGCCTTCATGCGCCATGTAACCGGTGGAATAAATGTGAATCAGCATGCCGACGCCGGTGACGAACAGCAGCCAGATGCTGGAGAGCGGATCAAGCAGAAAACCGGCGTCGGCCTGGAATGCAGCGGGCTTGCCGTCCTGCATAACGTAGTTCATGTGGCCGGTGTCGGTGCCGAGCCAGGTGTAAAGGATGGTCTGATAAGGCTGATGGAAATGCTCGGGAGTGGACGACCAGGCTGAATATTGCCAGACCGCGCCGCAAGCCATGAGAAACGCGAGCACGATGGTGCCAACACAGACGGCGCTGACCGTAGCCTTCTGCAGCTTGCGGCCAAAGAAGAACATAACGGCCGCGCCGAAGGCCGGCAGCAGCGGGATCAGCCAGATGTGGGAAAGGAATAGCATTCAGCTCTCAGCCTTCAGCTCTCAGCTCAATCACTTCTTACGGCCTCCCGGTTCGAACTTACCTTCGAGCCATCTCACAAAATTCTCGGAATGGGTCAGATACGTTTTCTTCGTACTTTTGGTCAGTTCCGCAGACTCGGCAGTCCTTCGATATTCTTCCAACGCAACCTCAATTTCCTGAAAGCAAGCCGGAGTAACTCTCATCGCATCTCCAACCCACTGATAGCTGACGGCTGAAAGCTGATAGCTGTCCTTCTACCACTTCAGCAAATTCACTTCGTCTATGTTCACCGTCTCCTTGTTGCGGAAGAAAGCGATCAGGATGCCGAGCCCTACGGCGGCTTCCGCAGCCGCGTCGGTGATTACAAAAATAGAGAAGATCTGGCCGTGCAAAGCTAGCGGCCCGCCACCCATTCGAACCGGCATTCCCTGCCAATAGCGCGAGAAGGCCACCAGGTTCAGGTTCACGGCATTCAAAATCAACTCAATCGACATCAGGACGATGACCACGTTGCGGCGGGTCAGTACGCCGATCACGCCCAGCACAAACAGAGCTGCGCCGAGCACCAGATAATGCAGCGTCGTGATGTGGAGCATCGATTCCATGTGAGACTGCCCGGTTCAGATCCTCTTCTTTGCCATCACCACCGCTCCGATGATCGCCACCAGCAGCAGCAGCGAGGCAATCTCGAAGGCAAACATGTATTGGCCGTACAACAGCGTGGCCACTTCTTGCGTGTTGTTGTCTTCTACTACCGAAAGCACGTGGTCGGGGAAGATATTCTTCCCCTTTGTGAACACCGCGATAAACAGTCCACCCAAAGCTGTCGCTGCAATGATTCCCACTACCCATTGGCTGTTGAACTGCCGCTCTTTCATCGAGCGCTCAATGCTCACCAGCATAATCACGAACAGGAACAGCACCATAATGCCGCCGGCGTAGAGAATGATTTGCACGCCAGCGACGAATGGAGCATAGAGCATCAGATAGATCGACGCCTGCGCCAGCAGCGTGACGATCAGCGCCAGCGCCGAGTGCACCGCGTTCTTGCGCGTGATCACCAGGATGCCCCCAATGAGCATGATCCCGGCGAGCAGGTAAAAGAAAAATGGTGTGGCTACGGGTGCCATATTGTTTGTTGGAGCAACGCTATACCAGCCGTCAAAATCAGAACGCCCAGGCCCATGGGCAGCAGGACTTTCCATCCCATCTGCATGAGCTGGTCAAAGCGATAACGCGGGAACGTGCCACGATACCAGATATACATGTACATGAAGCCGGCAACTTTGCTCGAAAACCAGAAAATATCCTGCACTCGCAAGCTTACGGCGGGAATGAACAGAACCAGACCGATCAAGCCGAGAACCGCGCCGAATCCGGCAAGCCCGATGGTTTGAACGCGAAACAGAGGATGCTTCGGCATGCGCGCCGTGTTGTAGAAACATATTGCCGCAAAAAAAAGAAACGTGATGCCGGGGACAAGTGAGAAGGCCAAGTCCCAGATGCGACCGCTCAACAGGTTCGGAAACGGCCGCAGCCACCCGCCAAGCCAAAGCGTAACCGCGATCGAAGAAACCGCAATCATGGCGGAATATTCAGCCAGAAAGAACAAGGACCAGCGGAAGCCGCTGTATTCGGTGTGGAAGCCGGCAGTCAACTCGGATTCCGCCTCGGCCAGATCAAAAGGCGCCCGGTTGGTCTCGGCGACCATGGCGACGGCGAAGATGAAAAAGGCAATCAACCCCAGTGGGAAGAACTTGAAGATGAACCACTCCCCCTGTGCCTGCTGCGCCTGAACAATGCCGATCATGCTGAGCGTTCCGGTTCCCTCGGCGTTGAGGCTGGTCATCAGAATCGCCGAGACCACGGCCAGTCCCATGGCGATTTCATACGACACCATCTGCGCGCTCGACCGCAGCGCGCCGATCAGCGGATAGTGCGAGTTTGAGGCCCAACCCGCCATCACAATCCCCAGCACGCTCAACGACGACACGCCGAGCATAAAGAGGATTCCGATGTTCATGTCAGTGACCGCGTGCGTCGGACCAAAGGGAACGACGATGAAAACCGTGAAGGCCGCCAGCACCACGATGAGCGGCGCCATCCAGAAAACAAAGCCGTCCGCCTCGGACGGCATAATGTCTTCTTTGAGCAGCAGTTTGATCGCGTCGGCGATCGGCTGCAGCAAGCCGTGCGGACCGACGCGCATGGGCCCGAGACGCACCTGCATGTGGGCGAGAATTTTTCGCTCGAGCCAGTTCATCGCGATCACCGCGACCGAGAGTCCGGCGAACACCAGCATGATGTAGACCAGCGCCCAGAACATGTTGCCGGCGGCGCCGGGAGTCTTGTCACTTCCCAGGTAGGACTCGATGTATTGGATGATCCGATCCATCAGCGGTCTACCTCGCCGAGAACAATGTCGAGCGTGCCGATCACGGCGATCACGTCGGCCACAAGCTGTCCGCGGCACATCACATCGAGCGCCTGCAAATTCACGAACGAGGGCGGACGCACGCGCAGCCGGTAGGGCTGCGTGGAGCCGTCGCTGACGATAAAGTATCCCAGCTCACCTTTCGGAGCTTCGATAGAGTGATAGACCTCACCTGCGGGCGGCTTGATCACCTTCGGAACCTTGGCCATGATGGGGCCTTCGGGCAGCGCCTCCACAGCCTGCTGAATGATGCGTACCGATTGCCGCATCTCCGCCATCCGAACCAGGTACCGGTCGTAGGTGTCGCCGTTCTGCCCGATGGGAATTTCGAAGTCGAAGTTCTTGTAGTTGGCGTAGGGCTGGGCCTTGCGCAGATCCCACTTCACGCCGCTGGCGCGGAGCACCGGGCCCGTGACGCCGAACGCAATGCAATCCTCCGCGGAGATGATGCCAACATTCTTCGTCCGCTCGACCCAGATGCGGTTGGTGGTGAGCAGCTCTTCGTATTCATCGATTTTGGGGCGAAAGAAATCGAGGAAGTTCTTCACTTCCTTCTCGAACCCGGTATAAGTTTCGTACTGCAGGCCGCCGATGCGGAAGGCGTGGGTCGTAAGACGCGCGCCGCAATATTTCTCGTAGATCTTCAGAATCTCTTCCCGATCACGGAACGTGTAGAACAGTGGCGTGATGGCGCCGATGTCGAGCGCGTGCGTGCCCAGCCATAACTGGTGACTGGCAATGCGGTTGAGTTCGGTGAGGATTACGCGGACATGCTGGGCGCGCGGCGGCGCCTCCACGTTGAGAAGTTTCTCTACCGTTTCGCAGTAGCCCAACCCGTTCGAGACCGCGGCCACGTAATCCATGCGGTCCACGTAAGGATTGAACATCGTATAAGTGCGATGCTCGCCAATTTTCTCGACGCCGCGGTGCAGGTAGCCGATCACGCATTCCAGGCCGAGAACTTTTTCGCCGTCGAGGCGCAGAATCACGCGCAGCACGCCATGCGTGGCGGGATGCTGCGGTCCCATGTTGATGACAAGCTCGTTGGCATCAAGAAACGGCTTCTCGGGAGTTTCGAGATCGAGATGCGAGAGCGTGGTGTTGGGGTCGGTCATTTCGATTTTAGCTACCGCTCGTCACTGCCGTGTTTCACTGGCCGCTTTCAATGCCCAGGTTGATCTGCACCCACTCATTATCCTGCTGCAGAATGCCGTAATCCTTGCGCAGCGGATGTCCCTTCCAGCCGTCAGGCAACAGAATGCGCTTCATGTCGGGATGTCCGTCAAACGTGATGCCGAACATGTCGAAGACTTCGCGTTCCAGCCAGTTTGCCCCCATCCAGATGGGGACGGAACTGGGCAGAGTCGCGCCATCCAGGATTTGCGTTTTCACGCGGATACGTTCATTGCGGGCGAAGGAATAGAGCACCCAGATAACATCGAATTGTTTTTCGCGCGTGGGATAATGTAGTGCAGTGATGTCGACACAATAGTCAAACTGCTCTTCGTTGCGCAGGACCTGCAGAATCTCCGGGATCAGGGAGCGATCGACCACCATATAGTTCTGCCCGAGATAGCTCAGCGGCTCGATGCCGGAACCGTACGAGCCCTTGAGCTTCGCGATCATCGGCGAATCCCATGGAACCGGCGTGGGCACAGGGGCCTTCGCGGGAGCAGCGGGCTTCGCGGCTGGAGGCGTCGCAGGCGCAGCAGCGACGGGTGGCGGGACTGGAGGCAAAGAGGCGGCGGGCTTTTCCGCGGGCAGCTTGTCGTCCGATTGAACCGAGCCGGATGCAGTGGCCTTCACTCCGCCGGGCACGGCGGGCTGATCCGCCGTCGGCTTCGGCTCGCCATCCGGCGGGGGTGAAGAGGGCGATTTGATTTCGTCCGGCATAGCGGCGAACGCACAAACCTCCGGCTGCGAGAGCTTCGGAGAGAACGTTAACTTTTATCAGCTTGAGGATACGGTGTCAACGAGCTTGGCGGAGTCACGCCGGTGCAACCCAGATTAGCGCAACTGAGGCCTCCAGGAACGGCACCGGTTCTCACGTTCAGAACGATATGGAGCGTTTTGCGCTATGATTCTGGCTCGAAAGGATTGCCATGGAGCGCGACGAGAAAGCCTGCCCGATCTGCGGTGAAACCATCAAGGCCGTAGCCATTAAGTGCCGCTTCTGCAATACCGACCTGTCGGCATTTACGGCATCGAAAGAACTGGAAACCGAAAAGGATCTGTTTTCCGGCCATCCGGCCATGATTTACAGCATCGGCCAACTCGTCCCTTTTCTGGTGGTAATCGCCCTAGCCATCGGAATCGTGTATGTCATCGAGTCGAGAGATGGCCCCAAGGACGGCATCTCGTACACAGTCCTCGGTTGTTTGATCGCGTGCGGCGTGATTGGCTTGTACTACTACACGAGGAGCCTGAAGACCCACTACGAAATCACTACCCAGCGTATCAAACGGGAGCGGGGCCTGCTCTCAAAGGTTCAGGAAAGTCTGGAACTTTTCCGCGTTGACCATTTCGAGTTGCGCAAACCGCTGGGCATGAGGCTGCTGGGTCAAGCGCAATTGCACTTGTTTTCGTCGGACGAAAAATTCGCGAACTTTTTTATATACGGCGTTCCCAACCTGGAAGCGATCGCGGAGACCTTGCGCGAATGTCAGCTTCGTGAACGCTCACGACGCGGCTTGACGACATTCGTCAAGGCATAAAGCCCGTGCTGCATGTACGATTCGCAGCAGGGATTCGCAACGGGGATTCCTATCTGGGATTTGTGTAAGAGATTTGTATCAGGGTATGCCTTCAGGCATACCGTAAGCGCTACGTTCTCAATGCGCCTTTAGGCGCCGGTTCCTCGCCAGGGCTCGCCCGCCGCCCTTACACCCATTCCAGCGCGCCCTTTTTCCAAACCCAAATGTAGCCGGCGATCAGGATGACCAGGAAGATCAGGATCTCCACAAAGCCAAAGACGCCGAGCGCCTTGAACTTGACCGCCCACGGAAACAGAAAAATAGTTTCCACATCGAACACCACAAACAAGATTGCGACGATGTAATAGCGCACGGTGTACCGCCCGCGCGCACTATCGATGGGATCAATACCACACTCGTAAGGCATCAGCTTGGTTTTACTGGGATTGTCCGGACGCACCAGCTTCGCCGCCAGCAACGTGAGCGGCAGCAGCACGCCAATGACTGCCATGAAGATGAAGATCGGGACATAGTTTTGCGGCATAGAGTCCGACTCGCTCGAGGAACGGTCGAACGCAATATTAACGCTGATGGCGGGGGACTTCAAGAAGAGATGTCCGCAGCTCGAAACATTTATCGGGGAGTACGAACACTTTTCGTGCGAGATCGGATTTGAGTGTGGCCTCGCGGTAGTAACGGCTCAGGATGCCATCCTTCCAGGTGAGCAGGTCAGGATTCTGGCATGAAAACTCCTCCCACCCTGCGCCCTGGCAGCCAGCCATGCGCTCACGAATGAGGAAGAGATAGGCACACGTGATGGTTTCGTTGTAGAGATTCGTCTTGCCGCGGGCGGCGGCGAATCGTTTCAGGGCGCTGGTAAACTTCTCCAGCGCCTGCAGTACCGGATACTCGCACAGGTAGGCGAATGCCAGACGGACGTGGTCCGCGTGATGGAAAGAGTTTTCAGGAATTGCATCATTTTCGAAGCTGCGGATGACTTCATGGTTGCTCATAAAATCGCCTCGCAAGGGAGCAAGCGGGTGAAAAAGCGGTGGAGCAGGCCTTCAGACCTGCGTTCAACGCAGGCCTTTGATTGGGTTTCAGCCCCGGAGGTACATTCTGTTCTATGTCCCCTTGCCTGTGGCGATCGCCCATGCTGCGGCGGCGTAGATTATCAAATTCCCGACGTTGTACGTCCCGTGGAGCACGTGGACGATGATCGCCAGCAGAAAAATAGCGCCCAGGAACCAGCCCCCGCGAACTGCGGTTCTCGGAATCAGCAGCAGGACGCAACCGATGATTTCGCCCCATCCCAGAACCTGCCGCACCATGTCAGGCATGTGGGTTCGTGCAAAATCGCGGCCAGCACTGGGCATTACAAACAACACGGCTTCAATCAGAACTACAAGGCCTAACGTCCACTGCAATCCCGTGAGGGCGGTTTTCATTCGTTGCTCTGTCATGGCTTCCCCTATTTGTCGGCAGTTCGCTTCCGCCCGGGCCGCGCCTTGATTTCCTTCAGCCGATGGCTGGCACTGGAATCAAGGTCAAAGTCGTAAAACCGCTTCAACTCCTGAATGCGTTCGAGGGAGGCCGAGCTGAATGGCGTCTTTCCATCGAAGGCATGAAGGACGATTCCCTCCAAGAGATCGCCGAGGGTCATGTCGTGGTATTCGGCAAACGCCTTCAGAACTTTGAGCAGCCGCTTCTCCATGCGCACGCCGGTCTGGATCCGCTCCACCAGCAGTTTGGGATTGTCGATCATGTGTACCACTGTACCGCAATATATTGGTACATGCAACTGGTTCCCGATTCCGGCTTCGAGGGAACACGTTCGGGCGCGGGTTGTTTATAATCGCGATTCAATGTTCCATCGTCCCCCGCGCCCGTACGGCGCAATTCCGTGTTAAAGGATTGCCTTGGCATTCGACGACAACATTTACGAACTGCGGCGCCAGAAGCTGAAACAAATCGAGGCGCTGGGCCAGACCGCGTACCGGAGCAAGTACGACTTCACGCATACGATCCCGCAGATTCTGGCCGATTATTCAGAGAAGACGGCGGAGCAACTGGAGAGTCCGCGGGTCAACGTTCGCGTAGCCGGACGCATCATGGCGATCCGCCTGATGGGCAAGGCTGGGTTCAGCCATCTGCAGCAGGGCGGCCAGCGGCTGCAGATTTACGTGAAGAAAGATGCGGTTGGTGACACGGGCTTCGAGCTGTACAAACTACTCGATCTCGGCGACCACATTGGCGTCACCGGATATTTATTTCGCACGCGCACGGGCGAACTCACTGTCCACGTGGAAGAGATCACTTTTCTCAGCAAAGATCTGCTGCCTCTGCCGATAGGAAAAGCGTTGGGGACAGACACTTTTACGGTCGACGATCAACCTCGCAAGTGGAATGAACTTGCCGACGTGGAACTGCGCTACCGGCAGCGCTATGTCGATCTGGTGGTGAACCCTGAGGTCCGGGAAGTTTTTCTGAAGCGCAGCAAGCTGGTGCAGTCGCTGCGGCGGACGATGGAGGCGCACGGATTTGTCGAGGTCGAGACGCCAATGATGCAACCCATCGCCGGCGGAGCGGTGGCGCGGCCATTTGTGACGCACCACAACACGCTCGACATGGATTTGTTCTTGCGGATTGCTCCGGAACTTTATCTAAAGCGGCTTGTGGTGGGGGGATTCGATCGCGTGTATGAGATCAATCGCAACTTCCGCAACGAAGGGCTGGGCTGGCGATGGAATCCTGAGTTCACCATGCTGGAGTTCTATCAGGCCTACACCGACTACCAGGGTGTGATGGATCTTACGCAGGAATTGATTACGCAGGCGGCGAGGGATGTGACCGGAGGAACGAAAACGAAATGGGGCGAGCAGGAAATTGACTGGGCGAACTGGCAGCGCCTGACCATGCGCGAAGCCATCATTCACTACTGGCCTGAAACCGCGGGCGCAAAGCCTGAGATGAGCGAGTTCGCTTCGCATGATGGAGTCAAGGCACTGGTGGGGCGCTTCAACCAGGAGCACGCGCATATGGCTTACGATCCGAAAGAGCCTTTGGGAAAAACGATTGCGAGTTTGTTTGAGGCTGTGGCGGAGGAACATCTGACGCAGCCTACGATCATCTACGAGTTCCCTACCGCGGTGTCGCCTTTGTCGAAGCAGAAGCCGGATGAGCCGGACTGGACGGAGCGCTGGGAAATTTTTGCGGGACAGATGGAGATCTCGAATGGGTTCAGCGAACTTAACGATCCGGAAGATCAGCGGCGAAGGTTTGAGGGGCAGTTGAAGGAGCGGGAGCGCGGGGACGATGAGGCGCACCAGATGGATGAAGATTACATCCGCGCGCTGTCGTACGGGATGCCTCCGGCCGGCGGCGTGGGCGTGGGGGTAGACCGGTTGTGCATGCTGCTGACTGATTCGCACACCATCCGGGACGTGATCCTGTTTCCGCTGCTGCGTCCGGAGAAGAACTTAGCGGCAGAGGAGCCTTCAGCTTCGCCTAGAGCAGGCACAGAAGAAAAACCAGAAGGCTAAATGGAGACTGTGTTCCGGTGGGAACATTGGTGCTGAGTGTTCCAGTTGGAACATAAGTGCTGAATGTTCCAGTTTTGGTGTTTGTTGGTGCAATTCTGTGCGGATCGGATTGTATGTATGATGCCTCTTAAACCGAAGAATCCAGGGGAGTTGTTGGGGGTTGTTGGCCGGCTTGCGAGGGGGGCAAAACTGCCGGAATGTTCCGGGAAAATTGGCGATAATGTATGTACAATTTGCGGGGCCGGCTGAACTTTGATCTGCCGGCGTTTCAAAACCCTTCACCACCCTTCGGCTTCGCTCAGGGCAGGCTCGGGACACGGGGTTTCACGGGGTAAGTCATTGACGTGGTGGGGGTTGATGCCTAAGATGGTCGCGCATCTACAGTAGCCTTTTCCATTGCACTGACAAACATGATCGGAACGACCATTTCGCATTACCGCATTGTTGAGAGGCTGGGCGGCGGCGGGATGGGTGTGGTTTATAAGGCTGAGGATTTGAAGCTTGGCCGGTTTGTTGCCCTAAAGTTTCTTCCCGACGATGTGGCCAAAGATCCGCAGGCTCTGGCGCGTTTTCAGCGCGAGGCCAAGGCTGCTTCTGCGCTGAATCATCCGAATATCTGCACGATTTACGAGATTGACGACCAGCATGGTGATGCGTTTATTGCCATGGAGTTTCTGGATGGGCTGACTTTGAAGCATCGCATCGGCGGGCGTCCGATGGAGACGGATTTGATTCTGTCGCTGGCCATCGAGATTGCGGATGCACTGGATGCGGCTCACTCCGAAGGCATTGTTCACCGTGACATCAAGCCCGCGAATCTTTTTGTGACCAAGCGTGGGCACGCTAAGATTCTTGACTTTGGATTGGCGAAGGTCAGCCTGGCGAGCAGTTCTTCGAGCAATATTGCGGCTCTTAACACGGCGACTGGTTCGATGGATGCGGAGCACTTGACCAGTCCGGGGACGATGGTGGGAACGGTGGCTTATATGTCTCCGGAGCAGGTGCGGGCGAAAGAGTTGAATGCGCGTAGCGATCTGTTTTCTTTTGGAGCCGTGCTGTATGAGATGACGACCGGGCAGTTGCCCTTTCGTGGGGAGAGTTCTGCGGTTATCTGCAAAGCTATTCTTGACGCGGCACCCACGCCTGCGGTGCGGCTGAATCCGGATGTGCCGGCCGAGCTGGAACGGATCATCAACCGGGCGCTGGAGAAAGACCGGGAGCTGCGCTATCAGCATGCCTCCGACATGCGTTCTGAACTGCAACGGCTGAAGCGGGATACGGAGACGGGGCGAGTTATCGCTGCTAGCTCGGGAACGGTGGCTGCGGCAGAAGAAGGCGAGCTGCGCTCGACCGGACAGCCGAGGGCGGCTGTCCCCACATGGCTTGTGGCTGTGGTGGCGGTCGTGCTCATCGCATTGGTTGCGGGCGGCTTCTATTACTATCGGTCGCGGCAACATGCTGCGCACCCCCTTACCGAGAAAGACACCATCGTCCTCGCCGATTTTGCCAACAGCACGGGCGATGCGGTGTTTGATGACACGCTGAAGACGGCGCTCAGCGTGGCTCTCAACCAGTCGCCGTTTCTAAATGCGCTCTCGGAGAATAAAGTCGCAGAGACCTTGAAATTGATGTCCCGTCCCGCGGGCACGAAACTCACGCCCGAAGTTACCCGTGATCTTTGCCAGCGTGCGGGCAGCAAGGCTTACATTGCTGGATCGATTGCCAGTCTGGGCAGCCAATACGTACTGAGCCTGAAGGCGGTGAATTGCCTGAGTGGAGAGCCGCTGGCGCAGGACCAGGTGACGGCGGCATCCAAGGAGAAAGTGCTGGATGCGCTGGGCGAGGCGGCATCGAAGCTGCGCACTGAGTTGGGTGAATCTTTGGCTACGGTGCAGAAGTTAGATGTTCCGTTGTCGGAGGCTACAACGTCTTCGCTCGAGGCTCTGAAAGCATACACAATTGGCAGAAAGACCCTTAACGAGAAAGGCATCGCCGCATCCCTGCCTTACTTTCAACGTGCCATCGAGCTTGATCCGAATTTTGCCAGGGGATACAACGCATTGGGCGCGGACTACGCCGGTCTCGGCGAGGTAGGGCGAGCCAGCGAGTACATCGCCAAGGCATTCCAGTTGCGGGACCATGCCAGCGAGCGGGAGAAGCTGTTAATCACCGCTAATTACCATTTGAATGTAACCGGGGAGTTGGACAAAGCGGCCCAGGCCTTTAAGGAGCAGATCGAGAACTATCCACGTGAATCTGCAGGATACTCCAATTTGGGCGGAGTATTTACCTTACAAGGGCAGTATGAGAAGGCCATGGAGTTTACGAAACAAGGAGCGCGCGTTGCAGCGGATGACCCTTCTAATTACGAGAGCCTCGCCAACTACACCCTCGCCTTGCAGCGCTTCGAGGAAACGCGGCAGATGATCCACGAGGCGCAGGCGCGAAAACTGGATGATGCCATACTCCATAATGCTCTCTATGCTCTTGCCTTTCTCGGCGCGGATTCCGCGGCCATGGCGGAAGAGCAAAAGTGGTTTGCGAGCAAGCCCGAAGAGAACATGGGCCTGGCGCTGGCATCCGACACCGAGGCGTATGGCGGTCATCTGGGCAAAGCGCGGGAACTGACCAAGCGGGCTGTGGACTCGGCCGTGCGGGCTGACAGCAAAGAAAGCGGGGCAACCTGGCGGGCGAACGCTGCTCTGCTGCAAGCAGCTTACGGCAATCCTACGGAGGCGCGTCAGTCAGCGGCAGAGGCTTTGAAGCTGGCTCCTGCGAGTCAGGGAGCTGGGGCCGAGGCTGCGTTGGCGTTTGCCATGGCCGGCGATACTGCACGAGCCGAGTCCTTGGCACTCGACTTAGGAAAACGGTTCCCGCTGGACACCCAGATGCAGTCGCTGTGGCTGCCCGCAATTCGGGCACAATTGGCGCTGAACAAAAAGGACCCGCCTTCCGCCCTGACAGCGCTGCAAACTACTTCCTCCATTGAGTTGGGGCAAATTGCTTTCGTCAACAATATTTCCTGCCTCTATCATGTGTATGTGCGCGGAGAGGCCTACCTGGCCGCCGGTCGGGGCAGCGCCGCCGCCGCCGAGTTTCAGAAGATCATCGACCACAGCGGGATTGTGTGGAACTGCTGGACCGGAGCGTTGGCGCATCTGGGCGTGGCTCGGGCCAATGCCTTGCAGGCTCGGAATTCGTCCGGGGCGGATGCTGATCTTGCTCGGAGTCGGGCGCTTGCTGCTTATAAGGAGTTTTTTGTGATTTGGAAAGATGCTGATTCGGATATTCCTGTGTTCAAGCAGGCTCAGGCGGAGTATGCGAAGTTGCAGTGAGGATTAAGCTGGCGGCATGGAGCCTGCGTGCCTGGGGTCAACTTCAAAACCTTTAACACAGGGGACACAGGGTTACACAGGGTAAAGAATTTCATTTGGCCGCGAGTCGTTGACGAGCCCCCGGCACCGCGGCGGCTAAAGCCTTCTCGGGAAACGAGACCTTTAAGTCAGCGGTGAAGCGCTGCTCCACCCTGGGCGCTGCTCCACTCGAAGCCTTGCTTTCCTGGTACCCTACAATGCACTAGAAGCGAGGCAGTGGTGTTTCTATACTGCGATTGTATTTGGGCTCCAGACGTGGCAGCGCTGCCGTAATGTCCGGTCGGGGCATTGGGTCGGCAGCGCTTTGCTTTTTTCTGCATGCATAGTGGCGTCACGTCGTGAAGTGGGACGAGGATGTCTTGCTCTCGGCGCAGCGGGCGAGGACGCCCGCTGGACAGCCGCCGGGACGGCGGCGCTACGAAATCTACTTCGCTGTCTTTCCTGAACCTGCGGTTCGTTGCGGGTTGTAGGAGGGCTTGTCTGGGCTGAAGTTTGTACTCAGATAATCGATTAGAGCATCGCGATCGGCGGGATCGACTTGCGCTCCCCATTTCACCATCTTGTCTACTTCTTTCGTCCACGCTCCCTTACTTAGACGCTGCTGGAGGATTATGCGGGCTTCGTGGCATTCCAGGCAGGCGGCGGTGGCTTTGGCTTGCATGGGGCCGGCGGGGAGATCGGCGGTGGCTGCCGCGGAGTTCTGAGCTTGCGCGGATATAGCCGCGAGCGCGAGCAGGGCGATGGTTGTTGTGAGCACGTTTCTCAGGCTGGCGGGCCTCGGTGAAGCCGCGACTGCAGACTTCCAGCGCCTGAAGGCGGTCTCATGATTTGGCACTTTCGGCACGCCTGAAGGCGTGCCCTGATACGAATCCCGCTCGCACGGCGGTCGGGATGGCGAGATTTTAGGAAACAAATTACGAAACATGGATTTTCACCTGATCTATGGCGTTGTAGAGATAGCCGCTGGGATTCCACGCTGGGGTGGAGGGTTGGGTGCGGCCCTGGGTGTCGGTGGCGCGGGAGAGGATGGTGTAGTCGCCGGGCTTGGCTTTCCAATCGTAGCTCCAGAGGCGCCAGGCGTAATGGGCGTGGTCGTGGCCTAGTTTGACAAGATTCCACGTTGCGCCGTTGTCGGTGGAGATCTCCACCTTCGTGATGTCGGCTTCGCCGGCCCAGGCTGCGCCTTGCACGAGCACCTTGCCTGCTCTTGTGGTCTTCAGGCTGAGGCTCGAGCCGTCGGCGGGTCCGGAGATCACCGACTTCACGCTTAACGCGGTTACGGGGTGCGTGTCTTCGGGCTTCACGGCATCGCCGGGTTTCACCGGCTGGTTGGGCAGGCGGTAACCCGGGCTCATGAAATTGCCGACGAATTCCGCTTCGAGGATTTTGATTTCGGTGAGCCACTTGCAGGAGGCCGCGCCGATCCAGCCGGGAACGAGAGCGCGGGCGGGAAAACCGTGATGCTTGGTGAGCGGCGACCCGTTCATGTGGGTGGCGATCAGGGTATCGGCATCGAGAGCTTTCTCGATCGGGATGCTGCGAATGAAGGGAGGGACTTTGCCGGGAACTTCGTCGAGTCCACGGAACATGACGTGCTTGCCGGAAGGCTTCACTCCGGCGCGCTGCAGCACATCGCGCAAGCGCGGACCAGAAAAGCGGGCGGTGCCCACTGCGCCCTTGCCCCACTGAACGCCTGGGACTTGAGGGCGATGCAGGCTGCGTCCGTTACCGGCGCACTCGAGGGTGTTGACGACGGAGTGGGGTTCAAACCTGGAAAGCTCGGCCAAGCTTAGGGTGAGCGGCTTTTCGAGTTCTCCGCCGAGCGCGAGGCGCCAGTCGCTGGCATCGAGTTGGCTGGGCTCGAACATGTGATTGCGCACGAAGAAGTGAGGGACGGGGGTGAGCCAGGTGTTGAAGTCTTCGACTGGGGTTTCGAGATCGACAAAGCGGAAGGAGCGGAGAATCAGGCGGTCTTCGCCGGGAACCTGCACTGATTGAGCCCAGGTCAACAGGGATGGCGCCGCGCCTGCGATCAGTGCCGCGCCTGAAAGTTGTTTGAGAAAGTTGCGTCTGGAGTTCATGGTCGGTGGTCCGGGGGCTCAAGCGAAGGGCCTGGTGCCGTCCCTCCGGGACTTAATTCTCTTCACCCACTTCTCCCAGCGCTGAAGCGCCAGGCTATTGTCGGGATACCCCTCCCCTCCGGGGCGAATCCGCGTCACTAGAACTACTCAATTAAGTTAACACCCCCGACCCGGAAAAGGAGAGTAGCCAAAACCGGGCCGGGGGCGTTTCCGAAGGGAAGGCGCCCTCCAGAAAGTTGAGAGGCCATTGAGCCTGTTGTTGAAGGCGAATGGTATCCGTTAAAACCTGGTGGTCCCGCGCCAAATGCTGGCGCGGGACCATTTTCGGTTTTACGGCAGGTAGTAGCGGAACGAGGTATAGACCATGTTGTCGAGGCCTGATGGGGCTCCTGAAGTTCCTGGCGCCGGGGTGCCGGACCAAGTCTCACGAGTCACATACGAGTATTGGGAGCCGAACTGGAACCTGCCCCTGGGCCCGCTATAGAAGCGGTACCAGAAGCCAACCGTCCCCTCGGAGATGGCCCGCGTGTCAGCGGTGCAATCCGCGAGTCCGGTTGGGGTAAAGCCAGTGTTCACCGTGGGGGGCAATTCGGTGGAGCACCCGCTGTTATTGAAGGTGGGTGCGCCGTAGCCAACACTCTTGCCGGTCACGGGATCGACGTTAAAAGTGCGCTGGGCATACTCTCCTCCGGCGTAGGCGTATATGTCGAGTTTCTTGCCGTGCCACTCGAGCGTGGCCAGGCCCTGCATGTCTTTGATGAGATGGATCGTCCCATCGGGATTGATGGAGAGATCGGAGAGCTGCGCGGCACCATAGCGGCCCATACCGCTGCCGCCGAAGGCATGCAAACCGAAGACGATGTGCTTGTTGTCGACGGTCCAGCGGGCATTGGCGCCAAAGCCTCCGCCTTCTTTCGCAGAGTTATAGGCGTAGGCGGCGCTGGGCGCAGTGAGAGCGCCGCAGAGAACTTCCACGCAGGGGAAGACGCGGTCGGCGAATCGGTCGGCGATGCCGAAGATCTCGTAGTGACCGAAGCCGGGATCAAGAGAGAGCTTGGCAATGAAATCGGGCGCAGGATTCGCTGTGTAGGTTCCGGTTGAGTTGTAGCTGTTGCTTGCGCCGGCTTCCCCGAGAAGGAAATTGTCGGCGTTTCCGTGGGTGGTGAGCGTGCCCTGCGCATTCTCGATGGCTACGGCGATCGCCGCTTTTCCGCCGAAATCTTTGGTTAAGCGGATGCCGTATTGGCGAGCGAAACTGAACCCGACGTTGTATTGCGGGTCGATGGTCATGGGCCGGGCGTCGTTGACTTTGCCGAGATCGTCGCTGGGACCGATTCCCACCTTGTTCTCGGTGATCAGGCTCCAGGCCTGGCCGCCGAGGAAGCTCCAGCCGTTGTCAAACTTGGCTTGGCCCCAGGCCTGGCGGAGACGGAGAGTGTAGCTATTGGTCTGGGTGGCGGTGGAGGTGACGCCAGCTGAGAGAAAGTCGCCGGATAGATAGCTGGTGAATTCCACATGGTTCACGCGGCCCTGAACAAAGAGTGTAGCCCGCGACTGGCGGCCGGAGCCGAAGAACTCCGGCAGAGTGCTCTGCGAAGCGCCGGGCATGGTCAGAGAATTGAAGGGAGTGGGAAGATCAGATCCCAGTTCGCGCGAGCGACGCACAAATTCGGCGGCCACAAAACCGCCAGTTGTGAAGGTGATTCCCTTGAAGTGAATCGTCATGGGGTCCTTCAGGGCCTCGTCGATGGACTTCTGCGTCTCTTGCATCGTGACCGCGGTGTTGAGGACGTTTGTCCGCAGGTCGGCCACGTCGACTTTGAGCTGGCCTACGGCTTGCACCTGCTGGCTGGCCTGGGCTTGCGCCGCGGCTGCTTGCGAGGCTGCGTCGGCGGCAGAGGCCTGGGCCTGCTGCGCCACCTGATCCTTGCGATGCAACTCGTCCTGCAACGCCTGAATCTGGTGTTGCTGTGCTGCCAGGGCGTCTTTCAACGCTTGAACGTCAGCGGCGGTTGCGGCCGGTTGTGCAGCTGCCTCTGCTGCGGGCTTTGGTTTGTGCTTCTTTGGAGCTGGCGTGGTTGGCGCCGAGGTTTGGGCCCAAGCGCCGGCTGAAAATGCCGCCAGAGTCAGAGCCGTGAGAAACAGGTTCCTGGTTGATTTCATGGAAGTTCAATCCTCTCCTTTTGAGTTTTAGTCGAACAACACATACCGGGGGAACAACAGAAAACTCTTCGCCATCGAAGGTTGAGACTTAGCGACTCTCACCCTTTCGACCAGCGTTTTCGAGCCGAGATCCGCCCTTGCGGCCGTTACTACCATCACAATCGACTTGGTAGTGATTCGAACAGTGAAGCTTACGTCCCCTTTGTTAAACGAGTGTTACAGGACTGTGAATCGAGTGTTAAATTGCGGAAAACCGGGGCAAGTTTTCCTAGGGTGTGAGGTCTATGTTGACCAGGTCAAGCCTCCCCATGTGCTGCAGCCCCAGGTCGGACGAGAACTTATTCACCCCTTCGGACCTCCAACCACCATGGGCAGGATGCTGCCCTTTTCTTTCTTTTTGGCAGAACGCTTGCCTTTGGTGGAACGAGGAGCGGTGCCGGAAATAAGGTCGGCCAAGGTGGTGTTTTCCAGAATTTTGGCGGCCGCGTCGCGCACATCGAGAAATACCTGATACAGCGCACGATGGGGCAGGTCGCGGTCGATCAGGACGCGGAGTTGCTCGGCGTCGGCAAAGGGCGCCACCGGGCCATCGATCAAGCGCATGATCTCGCTCAAAGGAATGTTGGCGGGATCGCGGCGCAACTGGTAACCGCCTTTGGCGCCACGCACGCTCTCGACCATGCGGGCATTCTTCAGTTCCAGAAGGATGAGTTCCAGAAACTTTTCTGGAAGATCCTCTTCATAGGCGATTTCGCGGATCTTGATGGCGCCCTGATGGTGATGGCGGGCGAGCATCATCATGGCCTGGAGGGCGTAGAGTCCCTTTTGAGAGATTTTCATAGTCAGTGATTATGCCACAAAGTCCATGGTATTAGTAGGCTTTGTTGACGTTACCGGCATTGCAATCGCGGGACCTTTCCAGGGCGGGCCCGGAATGCGCCTTAATGCCAGCTCGTTCAATAGCTTATAGAAATCTCCGGCGGTCAGCAGACAGGGAGAATGTGCATCTCGTTGCAGTTCTGGAAAGGAATTCTGCGGAATACAAACGAATTTCTGGAGCCCTGGGTGTTGTGCCAGACTCTACCCAGGTACCTCAGGGGCTAAAGCCCTCAGCCACGGTGGCCCTTGATCGCAACGCTGAAAGCGCTGCGCCATCCGAAATCAGGACATACTGATGCGCCATCCGAAATCAAAGCCCTGTTCTGCTACCTGTCCGTCCTTGACCTGGAATTCGATTAGGTTCTTGACTCGGGTCCGATGCGCAGCACTTGCAGGGTGATGTTGTCTGGGCCGCCTCGTTGCCGCGCCAGCTTGACCAAGGCGGCACAGCACTCGGCCGGGGGGTTGGAGGATACTGCTGTCTCCAACTCTTCCTCGGTCACAACGCTCCAGAGGCCATCGGTGCAAAGCAGGAGATCGTCTCCGACCTGCAAGGCCACAGGCTGTTCGGGGCCATCGACTACCACATCCCTTCCTGCGCCTAGAGCGGCGGTCAGGATGTGACGCTGGGGGTGCTTCTCCGCGTCTTCGGCGCGGACGATGCCGCTTTCCACCAGCCTGCCGACGTAGGAGTGATCGCGAGTCAGGCGCAGGATGCGGGCAGCGCGTATCAGGTAAAGGCGGCTGTCCCCGACATGGGCAAAATAGAGCTGCCGGCCGCGGAGGACAAGGGCGGTGCAGGTGGTTCCCATTCCATGGAAAGCGGGTTGGCGCTCAGCAAAGTCTTGAATCCGGGTGTGGGCCACGCCAAACGACTCTACCAGAGCCGCTTGGGGATCGTCGTCGAAGGCCTGGTCATAGACCTCTCGAACGGTCTCGACAGCCATACGGCTGGCTTCCTGGCCGCCTTCGTGTCCGCCCATACCGTCGGCAATTACAGCTAGTCTTCCCTTGCGCTGGAACTCCTGATCGCCAACGGGTTCCCAATAGAGGTAAGAGTCCTCATTGTTTTCGCGCTGGCAGCCAACGTCGGTGAGGCTCGCTACTTCCACTCCGGGTTTGACAATCATGCAGTCAACAGACATTTCTTCGCAACCTCAACTGGCCGCGCGGAGGCGATCAGAGATGAAAGGCGCGAAGCCAACTTCCTGCCGGGAGGACCGAAGCCTCGCTGTGCCCCGGCCATTATAGACAAGAGCCGGCGGAAAAACGCAACACCGGAGCCGGAGTCCGGAAAATGTGACAGGCGGAACTGCAGGTCAGGCGAGCGGAGAAGAAGAAAAAAGCCGCGACCATTCGCGGCTTTTGTCTTGAACATTGATCCGTGAACCTGGGAAGTCAGATGCTCGATCTACTTGCCATCATGCTTGTCTTTGTAGATCTGCTTGCTGGTACGGTTCTGTTCGCGGTTGAGCTGCCTCTGCTCGGCCTTGGTGAGGTGGCCATTGTGGGCGGCCATATCCGCTTTCTGCTGGTTCTCGATGTGCTGTTCTTTGTTTTCCAGATTCGCAGTCTGTCCCGGCGTGAGCGTGCCGTTCTTGACGCCGTTCGCGATGCGGTCCTGCTGGTTCGTCTCGCGGGCGTTAACTTCGTTCACGCGGGGATGACCAGGATCGACCTGCCCCGGTCCCGCGCCGGATGTGTTGCTGTCTTGGGTTTGAGCAGCGGCGGCGCCAACAGACAACAGACCACCCACTGCCAGGACTAAGAGCGACTTCGTGATTTTGTTGATCATGGGAAATCTAAACCCCCGCATCGAAGTTTAGTTGTGGGCTGCTGCGGGCGCGAATTACGAAGGGGAATATCCTTATCTGACGGGAAGCCGAGGCGCCAATCAAGGTAACCGTTTTGCTGGTTACCAGAGTCACTTACAAATCCAGTGACTGAGTCGCGGGCAAGATCAAGATGCAGAAGAGCGCATTCGCCAGGTACAGCCACTGCAAGACAATTCTCCACTGTGGCCTGCGCAGGTCTGAGGGTGTAGGATGCTTTTGTCCTTCTGGAAGATGAACGAGTATGCGGCTTTATCGTAACGAAACCTTTTAAGGCAACCTCGGGAACCCGTCAGCGTTCGCCTGGGAGTGTGCGGAAGAAGAAGCACTCTCACCCTTCGGACCTGGTTCCCAGCTAGCCGTGAGGAGAACCCGTGCTACTCGGCCCGAAGAGCATTGTGCCGTCCCGTAGAGTCACGCAAACATTTTTCGTCCTGTCCCTGCTGCTGTGCGCCGCGGCGGGAGTCTCGCAGAAAACTCCAGACGACAGCAGCCTTCCCAAGTATGACACTCACACGGAGATGAAGACCAAGGGAGTTGTGGACGAAGTAAACGTGCTTCCTTTGGGAGCCAAGAAGGAACTCACCGAACTAATCATCAAGAGTGGGGATGACAAGATCCACATCTATGTGTGTCCGAAGGCCTTTCAGGAGGAGATGGGCATCAGCTTCAGCAAGGGTGACGAGATTGCTGTCACGGGTTCAAAAGTGAAGCGGGAAGCAGGGGAAGTGATCCTGGCCCGAGAGTTGGTAAGGGGCACGGATACGCTGGTGTTTCGTGATGACAAAGGCGCGCCGGTATGGAATGAGCGGACCGGCAAGTAACAGGGTGCTGAAGGGATCCTCATGAAACTTACGGACACGATTGCGCTGGTGCTGAAGAGCAAGGGGAACGGAAGAGTCTTATCTGCGACGCCCGATCAGTCCGTTTATGAGGCGATTGAGAAAATGGCGGTGGAGAGCGTGGGAGCGTTGCTGGTTATTTCCGGCGGCAAACTGGTTGGCATCCTGTCGGAGCGTGACTATGCCCGCAAAGTAATTCTTAAGGGCCACTCCTCGAAGGAGACTCCGGTCCGCGACATCATGAGTTCGCCGGTCGTCTTCGTCACCCCGCGACACACTGTGGACGACTGCATGACGATCATGACCAAGCGCCATTTTCGCCATCTTCCGGTGATGGGAGAGAATGACAACGTGGTGGGCGTAGTTTCGCTGGGCGATCTGGTGAAGTGGATCATCTCAGACCAGGCTCAAACCATTCAGGAGTTGGAAGGCTACATCACGGGAAGATATCCCGGATAAAGTGCTGCTAAGAACGATAAGGGCTGCCAGGAACTAGGACCTCAGTGATCCCACCAGACGCTCTTCCGGCGTGAGTTCGAGGGTGTATCTGGAGCGAGCGGCATCGTCATGGAACATCTGCACGGTTTCCAAAGAGTAGTCGTGCAGATCCTTCCCAATCAGGCTGATTTTCTTGAGAACGTCAGAAGTAACGGTGATGATGTGGCAACCGATTTCGTCGGCCTGAAAGATATTCAGAAGTTCGCGGGGGCTGGCCCAGACCAGTTGCGTGTTGGGCTCGGGCGCCATCAATTCCAGCGCGGCTTTCATCATGGGAACGGGATCGCGGCCAGTATCGGCAACTCTCCCCGCAAAGACTGAGATATAGGAAGGCGCACCGCCCCGCAGGGCTTGCGCGATGTGGCCGACCTGATCGAGCGCGAGCACGGCGGTGGCGTTCACCTGAATGCCATCCGCGCTCAAGCGGTGAATGAGATCGTACATGGGCTCGCGGCGGGTGTTCGTGACCGGAATCTTTACGTAGACGTTGCGAGCCCAGCGGGCAATCTTGCGGGCCTGGCGCTCCATTTCAACTGCATCGTCGGCGAACACTTCGAAAGAGATGGGACGATCGGGAATTTGCTGGAGAATTTCGAGAGCGAAGCGCTCATAGTCGGTCACGCCGGCTTTCCGCATCAGGGTTGGATTCGTGGTGAAACCCTTGATGTAGGGTTGCCGGTAGAGTTCGAGCATGCTGGCCTTGTCGGCTCCGTCGGCGAACACCTGAACCCGGAATTCAGACACGGACTTCATCGTTATCAGACTCCTTCAAACTGGAGCAGATGATCCAGTCAGCGGCTTCCCGCAACGATCGCACGGTTGCTTCCGGAGCTTGCGCCGGCTTTCTCTCCTGATAGCGGTAATCGATCAGAACCGTCTTGCAACCTGCATTGTGGCCAGCATCGATGTCGCGCCAGCGATCCCCCACTACAAAACTGCGTGAGAGATCGAGATTGTGCTTGCACTGGGCCTCGAGCAAGAGTCCGGGCCGGGGCTTGCGGCAAGCGCAATCATCCGCATCGTCATGATAGCAGACGAAGATACCGTCGATAGGCAGAGAGGTTGCGAGCGCTTGATGGATGGCCTCGACGGCTGCTCGCGTTTGCTTGCCTCGGGCCACATCGGGCTGGTTGGTGACGACATACAGAGCGAATCCGTGCGCTTTGAGGTCGAGAAGCGAGGATGCGACCTCCGGCAGCAGTTCCAGCTCTTGCAAACTGGACGGGGGAAACGGTTTGCCGTCGCGCACTACGGCACGGTTGAGGACGCCATCGCGGTCGAGAAAAACTGCGGGGCGGAGTTGGCCGCTGGGGGGTGCGGTCGACTCCCACTTGGTCGGCCGCAGCTTCACCGCGGGGTGAGAGACAAGCAAGTGCCACACGATTGCCTGAAAAGCTTCTGTGTGGGGAGTGATGTGGGCTGGATTCACGGTTGGAATAATGATGCAGACGTCGGCAACCTTGGCGGTGTAGCCGCCGTCCCGGCCGACGATGCCCAGGATTTTCGCTCCCGCAGTTTTTGCGTACTGCAGAGCCGCGACCAGGTTGGGGCTGACATTTTTTTCGAGATCGCCGCCGCCGACCGAAAACACGAGCACCAGATCGTTCGCGCGCAGGCGGCTGACCCGCAGCCAAGCCTCGAACACGGTCGCCCAGCCTTCATCGTTTACGCGGGCCGTGAGTTCGGACACATTGTCCGTGGGCGCGTAGGCTTCCATCCCTGCGATTTTGCGGAAATCATTCACGGCGTGGGAAGCGTTGGCGGCACTGCCTCCGACACCCAGGATGAACAGGCGTCCGCCGGAAGCGCGGGTCAGAGCCAGTAAGGAAGTGGCGCTCTCGATGGCGGCGTCGTCAAGGCGGTCGATTACATCTTTGGCTTCTGCCAGAAAGCGTTGTGCGAATGTGTTCCCTGTCTTCATTATTATTAGTCTTGGTTCACTGCGCGTGCGGCCAGGAACTCGGCCGTTTCCCGTAGTCCCGCCGGCGATCCGATTTCGTAGAACCGCTCCCTCACCTCAAACGCCGCCAGCTGCTTGCGTTGCAGCAGATCCGCGTACAGTTCATGCAGATCGCAGGCTTCCCCGGAAGGCAAACCGTGAAATGCCGCGGCGCGGAAAACTCCGAGTCCGTAGTCGATGTAATGCATGCGCGGAGTGCGGTTGGTCTTGCTGTACGCGAGAATCGTTCCTGCGTCCAACTCGCCGGCTTCGAACTCGACGTTGCTGGTATCCCACTTCCCTTCATTGCGGAAGACCGTCATCATTGCCAAAACACCAGTCGACTCGAAGTTCCGGACAATGGCAGCGTAGTCGCAAGGAAGATAGGAATCACCGTACATCACAAAAAACGGGTCGCCTAACTTGGGCAACGCGTTTCTGATTGCCCCGGCAGTGCCCAACAGAACAGGCCCGTCGAATGAGTAGTCTACCTGAAGGCCTAAAGCAGCGCCGTTGCCGATGGCGCGCTGAATCAACTCACCAAGATGCCCCACGCAGAGCACGACACGCCGAATACCCTTCGCCTGCAGCAAGCGCAGCTGATGCACGGCAAAGGGCTCGCCGTTCACTTCGAGCAGCGATTTCGGGACGGTCTGTGTGATCGGCCGCAAACGGGTCGCGAGGCCCCCGGCGAGAATCGCAACTGTCAACAATGAACTCTCCTACGAATGTGCCACCACCGTGGTTCCGGCGAAGTCAAACTGCATGCGGACTTCCCGGAGTCCTGCGTGGCGCATGACTGCCCTGAGGCGAGTCTTCTCTTCGGTGTAGAACATGAGAAATCCGCCTCCGCCGGCGCCAATGAGTTTACCGCCGAGGGCGCCATTGGCTCTCGCGAGTTCATACAAGTGATCGATTTCACTACTGCTCATGCCGGGAGACCGTCTTTTCTTGTGTTGCCAATGCGCATTCATCAGATCAGCGAACTTCTTCAAGTCACCGGCGAGTAGAGCGTCCCGGCTCTGGACGCCCAACTGCTTGGTGAAGTGAAGATTTTCGATCATCTCAGAGTTGTTCTGCCTGGTTCTTGAATCCTGGTCGCGGAGAATGTCGGAGGCATTGCGGGAGCTTCCGGTGAAGAATAAGAGGAGATTGTCTTCGAGGTTGGCGAGGGTCTCGGGCGGAATTTTCAGTGGTTCGACGACCACGCGATCATCCGGCAGAAACTGGAAGCAGGTGATGCCACCAAAAGCGGCGATGTACTGATCCTGCTTGCCGATGGGCTCGTTGAGCAACTTCAGTTCGATGTGACAAGCCTGCTCGGCAAGGTCCCGGGGCGGCACGAAGTCTCGCTTAAAGGTGTGCAAAGCGCAGAGCAGAGCAGTGGTGAAGCTGCCGGAGGATCCCATTCCGGTGCCGGCCGGAATGTCGGAAAGGCTGACAATTTCAAGGTATGGCCCGGTCACGCCGGTGAGCTTCAAGGCCTCGCGGATGATGGGATGCTGGATCTCCTCGACGCGCTCCACATCTTCGAACTTGGAGTATTTGACGATGATCCGGGGACGAAACGCTTCGTTGATGGTGATATAGACGTAGCGGTTAATCGCGGCGGAGATGACGAAGCCAGTATGCTGCCGGTAATAGGACGGGAGATCGGTGCCGCCACCGCCGAGACAGATTCTCAGCGGACTCCGGGTGATGATCATCGAGCGGACCCGGGGCGATACGCATTCGCAGAAATCATCTTCAAATCATATGCGAAGCGGCTCTTGCAGGTCGAGGGCAAGAGCCTGGCGTTGTACCCGTCATTCCACGTCAAAATCGGCCGAGCGGGTTTTGCTGGCATTGCCCGCCGAATCGCCGGCGCGTAGTTCCGCTCGATAGGAACCTGGGGGAAACGTAGAAACCGGCAGCTTGATCCCCAGCCGAACCACCGGATCTCCGGGTTTTGCCTGCGGAGTTTTTTCACGAATGTTGAGCTTCTCCTCTCCACTCTTGCGGTCCACAACTCTCAGTTCAAACGCAACTCCCGGAGGATTCGGACCCTTCATAAGTGGCTCGTAGATCTCCGCGTAGAGGGCGGCAACGTCTGTCTTCTTGAAATGGTTGGAGGCGGACGGAGAAACTTGAAAGCCATTCACCACCAAAGGAGTCCTGTCTTCCAGCAATTGGCCGTCGATATCAGTGGAGACGCCTGCAGGGCGAATATTGCTGCTGAGCGCCAATCCGCTGAGGCTGAATTCCCGGTCATGATAGGGGTCGATCGAGAGTGGGGTCTCGAGTTTGCCGAAACTCTCGTTGCCGGAACTGAACACGACTCTCAGTTTGTACTCGCCGGAAGCGATGTCAAACTGGTTTTCGTATTGAAACGGCTGTTTCTGGAACTCCTCTACTTCCTTCTTGCCGTCGAGGTCAAGATTGATCGTATCGCTGAAACGCGCGGCAATCGAGGCGTCCGGCTTGTAGGCGATGCCTAATATATTGACGGCGGCGTGTTGTTTCCCTTTCACTTTTTCAAACTTGAGCGCCGCGGAAGGAATCTCCACGGCCAGATGGACCTGGGCCGTGTTGGGAGAAGTGAAGAAGAAAGGTGCCTGCATCAAAGCCGTGACGTTGCCCTTCATCTCGCTGCCGGCTCGAGTCTCCAGGTCTTTCTCTACGGGATTTCCGGCCAGGAGATCCAGCGGCCTGACGTTGCAATAGCCACTGCGGGCGCGGACCGTGGTTCCGCCACGCTCCACTTTGACCTTCAAGGTGTGGCAACTGCCTTCGGCTGAAACTGCGGGTTTGTAACCCAGAAGGTAATACTGATTCTGATCCTTCGCGATCCTTTCCAGACCGCCCAGCAGATCATTGGTGTTGAGGATGACAAATCCACCGGTGCCGTCGGCAAGTTGATAGAGAACTTGCTGGTTGTCAGAAGCGCTGGAAGGAAATGGTGGAACGATCGCCCTGGGCTGAGTGTAGGGATTGTTCAGGCTAGAGTTGTATGTAGTTCCCGTTCCCGTAGTCCCGCCGCCGGCCTTGCCGCCGCCAGTGGTCCCGCCGCCGCCGGTAGTTCCGCCACCACCCTTGCCACCGCCACCAGTTCCACCGCCGCCGGTGCCACCTCCGCCATGACCGCCGCCACCTATGCCGCCGCCACCCCCACCGCCGCCCCCGCCGTGTTGCGCGAAAAGTGGAACTGGTTCTGCAAAGGCGGCCAGACGAAGCATTGGCCGATGAGAGCGCCTACTTGAATAATGAAGAGAAGCCGGAACGTACGATGCTGTCGCGGAATGGACCGAGGGTGGCGCCAGACGGCCGTGAGGTCCGGTCATGTCAGGAGTCACCAAACCACGAACGTCGATGGGATAGATGGCAACATTCGATTTGTTGCAGGTATCGATGACCGCAGTCAGTTCCGACTGGTATTCCGGGTTCATTGGAAAACCAGAGGTCAACATGACCAGCGTCTTGCGGCCGGGCACGGTGGACAGGCTCTTGGCCAGGCTGCGCAGAGCGAGGAGCACAGTGTGCACACCGAAGTCGGATTCTGCATTACTGAGAGACGGCCCGATGGATGGAGTCGCCAGGGATGCCACCATGACGGGGTCCTGGGGGTTCGGTGAAACCGTGGAGCCCTTTATACCCATCACCACTTGCTTCAAGCGCTCAGCATCGGCAGTGAAGTTCTGCGAAATGTGCACGGTACCGCCGAAATCCGCAATGGCGATCAAGCGGCCCGGGCCCGCGTTGGCGTCGATAAACTTTGCCGCTGCCGCCCTGGCCTGGATTTGATCACCCGGGTTCATGGTGGAGTTGTCAAAGAACAGGACCATGTAGTGCGGCTTTGGGTCAGTGGGAGTGCCCGTGCCCTCTTCAAATGAGAAACTGGTGAGAGCCTGCTCCTTGCCATCTTCCCAAACCTTGAACTCTTGCTGGGCAAGATCGCGAATGTAGTTGCCTTTCTTGTCGGTCACAACGGTATCCACGAGGACCAGCCGTGTTTCCGTCCGGATCACCCCCGAGTCGTCCGCAGCCGCAGCGGTTGACTGCTGGGCGTGCGCCACGGGGCGATCAGAGGTCAGTTCGCGGAATACCCAACCACCAACCAGACAGATCAGGCCAATCACAAGAACCAGCCGGCGATCACGCATACTTCACCTCCGCACTTCTCTTAGCGAATCTCAACCGTCCCATTTTCCGCGGACATCAATTGCCCTTCCGCGTCCCTTACCACCAGCCGGACCAGATAACTTCCCGGCTTGACATCGAAACTCGTCTTGAGGGTAATGCCCGAGTCAAGTTTGTGTTGCAGAGTTTCATCCTTCAAATGCATGGTCACGGTCTTTTCCGTCGCCTGAAGGAAACTGCCGTTGCGATTAAACAAACCGGACACACAAGTCAAGACGTTGTCGTTTCGTCCGTCAACTTTTCGAAAATGCAGCAGTTTCGCGTCCACATGGGCGAGGACGATGAGCTTGGCTTCCTCGTCGCCCGCTTTGAAGAACTGGGTATGCAGCTTGACGGGAAGATTGTGCAACTCCTCCTGGGAGAACATTGCGTCTTCGATCTCCTGCTTGGCCTGCTCTTCCGGACTGGCGAGGTTCTTGGGCGCGAAATAGCCGCGGCGGGCCTGAAGGCTCAGCTTTTGCGGGCTCTTCAAGGTGACCTTGAGACTGTGAAAACTGCCATCAAGCTTGAGATTTTGCGGAGCGAATGCCAGCACGTAGAGATATTCGGGAGCCTCGGCAACGCGCCGGAAGCCTTCGTCGAGATCGTTGTTGTTGTGAAAGAAAACGCCTCCGGTACCGTCCGCCAAAACGGCGAGCAGGTCGGCCTGGGCGGAAGCAGCCGCAGTCTCGATCAAGGTCTTGACTCCAGAAATCGGCGCGGGCCGACTGGCGTCGTCGAACGGGAATGGGACGTACAACCCGCGGGCGTCCAGCGTATTGATGACAACCTGGGAGCGCACAGCACGATCGATAATCTCTGTGTATTCGTACTCCAGTTGCGGAGTGATGAACCCGGGAGAAACCAGGACAACGCTTCGTTGACCGGGCTTGCGGGATGCACTACCGACCACATCCCTGAGCACACCGAGAGAGATGCGGCTTTCGTGGTCACCTGCGCTCAATACGCTTCCGCTGAGCGCTTGCACGGTCGCTGCGGCTGCGGCTATCACCGCGGCATTCCCAGGCGGCAAACCCGGGTTGCACGCAATCTCATCCTGGAGGGCAACCTGCGTCGCCTGAGGATCGTTCTTGTTGACGATCAGATCTGCCTCATAGTAACTGATGTCCGGGCAGTCGTGCCCCAATCCGCTGGCAATGGGTTGTGGCTGCAGACGCAGCAAGGTTGCAAGCAGCTGGGCGTGATCATCAGTAAAGTCGAGCGTTGTACGGCCCGAGGTGGTGAAGATGGCGGCGCGATCAGTGGGCCGCAAGGTAGAAAAGTGGTGTTCCGCGGCCTGTCGCACGCGAGCAAGATCGGCGAATTGTATGTGCACATCGTCAAACAAGTACGCCACAAATCGCTCGGGCACGACAGGCGCGGTCCCAGGAGTGGAAAGCGTATCGCCGGCGGGCTCATTGCTGGAGTTCTCCCTGGTTTCCTGGCGCGCCTTTGCCGCCAGGGCTCCGGGCTGCTCGACTTCGAACTGAGTGATAACTTGCGGTTTGCCTTTGTCGAAGACCTGGAAGTCCTCTTTTTGAAGATTCCCGACGGCATGTCCCTGAGAGTCGCGGACCACCGCTCGTACCACCACCAGCTTCACGTTCACCTTGAATGTAGTGGGTTCGTCGTGAGACGCGAGCTCTGCCGAGGTCTGCTTGATTTCGGGCTGAGAGGCGGAGTTCTGAGCAGGGTTCGGGGCAGAGTTCGGAGCAGAGTTCGGAGCGGGAGTCTGTTGAGAACTACCCTGCGCGGGCGCCAGGGTTGAGTAAACGAAAAACCCGATAACACACCACAGAAAGAAGGGAAACACGCCACGGACGAAGAAGAATCCCTTTGCAGAGCGGCTGGATTTGACAAACCGCCTAAGTTCCGGGGAACTCCTCATAAGACTCCAGCAGTCGCGGAGGGAAGGCAGGGCGTCCCTCAGTCGATCCATCCCACAAATCGGGATCCCCTTTTGAGACTTCAAATGCTGCGCAACAGTGTACACCCGGGGAACCTGGAGATCTCTTTTCGGTGTGCTAGCTTCTAGCATGGGTTGCAGAGGATGAAATTCGATTGGACCGAAGGCGCTCTTGCCGAAGGCCTGCGACTCTACGATGCGGGCGAGTTCTTTACCGCGCATGAGGCGTGGGAAAGCTTGTGGCTGAGGTTGCCGGAACCGGAGAAAACGTTCTTGCAGGGGCTGATTCAGGTGACTGCGGCCTTCCATCACCTGCAGAGAAACAATCCGCTGGGAACGGTGCTGTTGCTGCAGGCGGCGCTGCGGCGGCTCGACCGATATCCGCCAGGCTTCGGAGGTATCTCCGTCACATTGCTTTGCCACGACATACGCGACCGGCTGCGGACGCTCGAAGCCGGCGAACCCCCACTCCAACTGGTTTCGCCTCGAATACGACCCAGCTAGCACGTCATTTTTCCGCTAAGAACTGGTACCGTTCCCGGGATTGAGCAAGCGCCAAAGCCTGACGCGTGGATATTCGACTGTTTGACACGCGTGGTATTTTCTCGGCAGCAGGCGTAACGTCTCTGAACAGAGGGACCTGTGATCTTAGGCATGACGACATCGACGTTCACCCTGGTGCATGTGCTACTAAGCCTGGTGGGGATTGGCTCTGGATTCCTGGTCGTGTACGGGCTGCTTCGCGGAAAACGGTTCGATGGCGCGACCGCGATCTTTCTGATAACCACGGTCTTGACCAGCCTGACTGGATTCCTCTTTCCCTTCGAGCACCTTTTGCCGTCTCATGTGGTTGGCATCCTCTCGCTCGTGGTGCTGGCGGTTGCGATTCTGGCGCGCTACGCTCTTCATCTGGCCGGCGCCTGGCGCTGGATCTATGTGGTCAGCGCCGTGCTCGCGCTCTATCTGAATGTCTTCGTTCTGGTGGCCCAGGCCTTTATGAAAGTGCCGGCGCTCAAGGCGTTGGCTCCGACGCAGTCGGAGCCACCCTTCCTGGTCGCTCAACTCGTGGTCATGGCCCTGTTCCTTGTGCTTGGCATTTTCGCGGTGAAGAGGTTTCAAAACGAGCCAGCGTTTTAGGTTACGTTTCAGGAATCTTCACGGTTCAGCGCGACATCAGAAATTCGACTTCCTGTTCAATCTCCGACACGACGATCGGAGCAAGACTTCCTTCGCGGAGTTTCTGGTTAAGCTGGGGCAATCTTGTTTGTTTGAATGTGGTCCACTCGGCGATGCACGTTTTGGCGCGTTGGCTCGATTCTTTATAAAGGACGACAGCTTGCGAAGGCACGGCACGATCGCCGCTTTTGACCACTTGCAACGCTGAGGCCAGTCCCGCGTAGGCGTCCTGCAGACCCAAGGCCTGCTCTGGGGCGGCTTCGTTCCTAGTACTCGTGAGTATCCTTCCCATCTCCGTTAGAGCCTCGGCTAGAGCCGACTCCAGAACGGGGTTTTGTTCGCCCGGCTTCTCGTGAACGTCCGTCAACTGTTTCTGAACTGAGCTGATCTCGGCCAGGGCTCGGCGCGCTTCGAGGGTTTCCGTGAATATCTGTTGGCCGAGTTGCAACTGCTGCTGAAGAGTCTCCCGGGTCGCGGGCGAGCGCGGATCCATGATTACTTGTAGGGATTGGCTCTGAGTTCGTCCATCTACCGTGAGGCGAACTTCATAGGTTCCCGGTACCACCTTGGGGCCGCTGGGATTACGGTACGCGGCTTCTTCGTCCGCGCTCGGTCCTCCGGAACTGCCCCAGGTAAGATTCCAGACAAAGCGATGCACTCCGGGCGCCTTGTCAATCATTTCGGGCTTGGGAAACCAACGCTCCGCGACTGGAAGCGGTGGGTGCTTTCCCGCGGCTGGATCTTCTGAAGAGAACTTCCGGACGAGTTTCTGTTGCGCATCGAAAATCTCCAACTTGACGTTGCTGGTTGAAGATTTGAGGAAGTAATCGATCATCGCGCCACTGGGAGGGTTCTCCGCGGTGGGTTCCTCGGGTGGAAGCGGCGTGCCGGGGAAAAAGTCATTGTCAATGCGATAGGCCGTAGCGGGATAGTAGAGCCACGAGACGTTCACTTTTCCGGCTTCGGATACCTGGCGTAGCGGCGTGATGTTGTCGAGAATCCAGAAAGAGCGTCCGTGCGTGGCTACCACCAGATCGTCGCCATGAATCGCGAGATCGCGAACTGAACTGACGGGAAGATTGAGTTGCAACGATTGCCAGCGGTCGCCGTCGTCGAAAGACACGTAAATTCCCAGTTCGGTTCCGGCGAAGAGCAGTCCCCTGCTCTGAGGGTCTTCACGAACCGCGCGCGAGAAGGCGGGAGCGGCAATGCCGCCGGTGATCAGTTGCCAGGTCGCCCCATAGTCGCGGGTTCGATAGATGTAGGGCGTCTGATCATCGAGTCGGCTGCGATCTACAGCCGCATAGGCGACCGCCGGATCAAAGTGCGAAGCCTCGATCAGTGAGATCTTGCTCCAGTCGGTGAGCCCCGGCGGTGTGACGTCTTTCCAGGTCTTTCCGCTATCGCGGGTGATGTGAATCAATCCGGTGTCGGTTCCGGCCCAGATCAGTTCACGATTGAGGGCCGAGGGTGCGATGGTGAACACAACACCGTACCCTCGCTGTTTGGCATCTTCGATGGTGGGTGGGGCCTGCGGTTTCTTAGCTCCCACGGGCTGCGTCGCTCCGGTGAGGTCAGGGCTGATGATCTCCCAGTGCAGGCCGCCATCGACAGTTTTCATCACAAATTGCGTCCCGAGATAGAGCGTGGTCGAGTCGGCGGGGGAAAGAACCAAAACTGGAGTCCACGGCGCGCGATATTTGCGCTGATCGATCTCGGAACCGAATGTCTGCACGGGCCACGGAGTGACATCCTGGCTAAGGCCGGTTCGTTTATTGAAGCGGTCTACGCTACCGTAGGTCCCACTCAGATAAATGATGTTTGGATCCTTCGGATCGGGCGCCATGTATCCGCTTTCACTTCCGCCCGCGGGGAACCAGTCTCGCGGCGTGATTTGACCGTGGTCGGTGCGGCTTGGGACCGCGGCGCTTCCGCTATCCTGCTGAGCGCCGTACACGACATAGGGAAACTGATTGTCAGTAATCACATGATAGAGCTGCGCCGTGGGCTGGTTGTACCACGTGCTCCAGGTCTGGCCGCGGTCAAGGCTAATCGTAGTTCCCTGATCCGTTCCCAGGACCATGCTGGCGGAATTCCTGGGATCAACCCAGATCTGGTGGTAGTCGTCACCACCCGGTGCGCCGCGCACGATCGAAATTGTTTTCCCTCCGTCTTCAGATCCATAAAGAGCAACGTTTGGCATGTAGATTACGTCGGGATTGCGTGCATCGATGGTGATGCCGTTGAAATACCAGGCGCGACTGGTAAGACGCGGGTCAGCATTCTCCAGAACCCAGGTGTTGCCGCCGTCATCAGAACGGTAGAGGCCTGCTTTTTTCGCTTGGATGAGCGCATACACGCGCTTGCCGTCCGGCGCGACGTCGACGCCGATGCGTCCCCAATCCCCTTCGGGTAGTCCGTTGCTGAGGCGAGCCCATGTCTTCCCGGCATCTTGAGACCGGTAAAGGCCGCCACCGGGTCCATCAATGGGAGCATAGGTGCTCCAGGGTGGGCGATGCGCATGCCACGCGCCGGCAAACAAGAGCTGCGGGTTACCGGAGCAGATTGCCAGATCAGAAATGCCGATCTCGGAACCCTGCTCGAGAGCGCGGGTCCAATGCGCTCCTCCATCGACGGATTTGTAAACACCGCGCTGTTCGTTGGGACCAAAAGCATGCCCGAGGGCCCCGACGTAGACGATGTTCGCGTTCTGGGGATCGATCACGATCCGGCTGATCTGGCGCGTGTCCTCCAGGCCGATGTGCGCCCACGTCAAGCCGCTGTCCATGGATTTATAGACGCCGTTGCCGGAGGATAAGTCAGAACGAATGTCGGACTCGCCGGTTCCAGCATAGATGATTTTCGGGTCGGAGGGAGCCACGGCAATCGCGCCGATCGAACCGACTGGCTGTTTATCAAAGATTGGCTTCCAGACCACTCCGGCATCGATCGTTTTCCAGATGCCGCCATTCACCGCGCCAAAATAAAAGGTAGTAGAGTCACCCGGCACTCCGGCCACGGCAACTGCTCGACCGCCCCGAAACGGCCCAATCAAGCGATATTTGAGCCCATTTACCAGTTCCGGAGGAACCGATTGGGCCATCGCTGAAACGGCAAGTATCAGAAGAAATGAAGTTGTGATGCGACGGTACAAATGCGATTTGAGTTTGTGCAAGTGGCAGTCCCCGACTTGGATACCCAGTCTAACGGAAGACGGTAGTGTTCTTGAAGCGCGCTATTCCGAAGGTGGTGCCTTAAATGCGAATGGGAGCGTTCGCTGGCGCGAAACTCGCGCTACAATGTCGGGCATCTGCCGGGCAAGGTCGGGCAAACCCGGCTATCCCGGTTTGTCTTCCGCGATGGTGAGCACGCTTCACTTCGCGGAACGACGCCGCCAGAATCAGAAGGAGCGAGAATGGACGTGGCACCAGAGAAGCAGGCGGCAACTCAGGAACAACGCCTTGTCCGGTTTGGCCTGGGGCTCGCCAACTGGAGTGAGCGGTGGTTTCCTGATCCGCTGGTTTTTGCGCTTCTCGGAATCGTGGTGGTGTTTGTGGTTGGCCTTTTGCTTCATCAAAGTCCCAGCAAGCTGGCCATCCAGGGTGGAAAGAACTTCTGGACGCTGATTCCGTTCACCATGCAGATGGTGATGATCATCGTGGGTGGGTATGTCGTGGCCTCGACGCCGTTCGTGTATCGCGTCATTCGAGCCTTAGCTGGAATTCCAAAGACGCCACGGCAGGCTGTCGCACTGGTCGCGTTGTTTTCCATGCTGACATCGCTGATCTCGTGGGGCTTGAGCCTGATTTTCAGTGGACTCTTCGTTCGGGAGCTGGCTCATCGCGTCAAGGGCATGGACTACCGGGCGGCTGGCGCGGCCGCGTACCTCGGGCTGGGAGCGGTGTGGGCGATGGGGCTGTCTTCTTCCGCCGCCATGCTGATGGCGACGAAATCCGCCATGCCGGCAACATTGTTCAGCATTAGCGGTTTGATCCCGCTCACCCAAACTCTCTTCCTGTGGCAAAGCATTGCGACCACGGTGATCCTGATCGTGCTGTCGGTGGTGATCGCCTACTTGTCGACGCCGTCGCCAGAGAATGCCAGGACAGCCGAATCCTACGGCATCCAATACGAGCCGATTCGCTCCAGCCTGGAGGTCAGGAGCAAACCCGGCGAATGGCTGGAATACAGCCCGCTGCTGACCGTTCTGGTTAGCTTGCTGTTGTGCTGGTACCTGGTGGATGTATTCCGCACATCGCCGCAAGGAGCACTGGCGGCGCTGGACCTAAACACCTACAACCTCATGTTCATTACGGTTGGGCTGGTGTTGCACTGGCGTCCGAAGCGTTTCATGCGGGCCGTGGTGGAGTGCATTCCAGCCACCGGCGGGGTGCTGATCCAGTTCCCGTTTTACGCAGTGATCTTCGGAATGATTGTGGGAACGGGGATTGCCGATGCGCTGGCGAAACTTTTCGCTTCCGTCAGCACTCACAATACTTATCCGTTACTGGTAGCGATGTATTCGGCGGTGCTCGGGGTTTTCATTCCCTCGGGCGGCAGCAAGTGGGTCATCGAAGCGCCATATGTTTTGCAGGCCGCGAACCTGCATCAGGTGCATCTAGGCTGGGTGGTACAGATCTACAACGCAGCGGAAGCGCTGCCCAATCTGGTGAATCCCTTCTGGATGCTGCCTCTGCTGGGCATATTGAAATTGAAGGCTCGGGACATTGTGGGGTATGGCGTGCTGCAATTGATGGTTCACATCCCGGTGGTGTTCTTTCTGTGCTGGTTGTTTGCCCGCTATATTCCGTACCTGCCACCCATGAGATAGCAAGCGGACGGCGGCGGATCGGTCGGCTGGCAGACGCGATGCTTGGGGGCAGGTTTGCTCCTTCCGCGGCAAATGATTTACTCTCAGCCGCAGTCAACCATGAATCCAACCAAACCCAGTTCCATCCCCGCGAGCGACGGTTTTTCGCATGTGATGCGCCGGGAGATCTACGAACAACCCCAGGCCATCGCGAAAACTATTGAGCAGCACCTGAGGAATGACATTCTTTTCCCGGGTGAGCTGCACGCGATTGAGAGTGCGCTGCTCACTTTCGAAAAGCTGATCATCGCCGCCAGCGGATCGAGCCGCCACGCGGGCCTGGCAGGCGAAATCATGATCGAAGACCTTTCGGGCGTTGCCGTGGACGTGGAGTACGCCAGCGAGTACTGTTATCGCTCCACGCATGCAGCGGTGGACCCGATCGTGATGGTGGTCACGCAATCCGGCGAAACGGCTGACACTATTGCCGCGCAACGCGAAGCGCTGACCCGCGGCGTGAAGACCATCGCAGTTTCCAACGTTGCGGAAGCGACGATTCCCCGGGAAGCGAGTGCGGCGTTGATTACGGGAGCGGGCCCAGAACTCGCCGTGCCGGCGACCAAGAGTTTCACCACGCAGGTCACGGTGCTCTATTTGATGGCGTTATTCCTGGCACAGAAACGAGGACGGATGACCTCGGAGGTCACGCGATCCTATCTGCAGCGGCTGCAGAGGCTGCCGGACGCGATCGAGAGCAATCTGCGGGGCTGGGACGATCTGGCGGAACAATTCGGCCAAAAGCATTATCAGGCAGAAAAATTCTTGTACCTGGGACGAGGAGTACATTACGCCATCGCGCGCGAGGGAGCGCTCAAGCTCAAAGAAATCTCTTACGCGCATGCGGAAGGCTACCCCGCGGGAGAACTGAAACATGGGCCGAATGCCCTGGTCGACGAAAAACTTCCGGTCGTGGTGTTGGCGACGTGCGACAAGCGCGATCCGGATTCGATGTTGCGGTACCAGCGCACGGTGGACGTGATGAAGGAGGTCAAGGCACGGCGCGGCCAGCTGGTGGCGGTGGCGACCGAGGGTGATCAGGAAGTGACAAGCGTCGCCGATGATGTGTTTTTTGTTCCGCCAGCGCCCGAGCTGTTGCTTCCGATCGTCGAGGTCATTCCCCTGCAACTGTTTGCCTATCATGTGGCCACAAAAAAAGGATACGACGTAGACCACCCCCGAAACCTGGTGAAGGCGGTGGTTACCGAGTAAGAGCTGGCCAATGTTTCAATCCACCATCTGATTTAGTTCATCGTCCACGGGGAGTTCATGCCAAATTCCAGCTCTTCTCATGTCGATCTGCAAGCTGTCGCAAAAGACATCATGCGGCAGCACGGTTTCCAGCCGGACTTTGCCCCTGCCGTGCAGCAGCAACTTAACGACCTGCGGGCTCACCCTCCGGTGATCGCCTCAGGAGCAGGCATCGTCGACCTGCGGAATCAATTGTGGTCGTCGATTGACAATGACACTTCCCGCGATCTTGACCAAATTGAAGTGGCGGAGCGCCTGCCCAATGGCGATGCGAGGGTTCGAGTCGCCATTGCCGATGTGGACGTATTCGTCCCTAAATCGAGCGCGATTGATCAGCATGCCGCTAGAGAAACCACCACTGTTTACACTGGCGTTCGAAACTTCCCAATGCTTCCCGAAGAGCTTTCCACGGGCAAGACTTCCCTGCTGGAAAATCAAGATTGCTTGAGCGTGGTCACTGAATTCGTGGTGGACGGCAGCGGCAACGTAACGTCAAGCCAGGTCTACCGCGCGGTGGCGCGCAACCAGGCACAACTGCAATACAACTCTCTGGGAGCATGGCTCGAAGGCACGGCGACGGCCCCACCCAAGGTTGCGGCTTCTGCCGATCTGCAGGCTCAACTCCATTTGCAGAATGAAGTAGCCCAGAAACTTAAGAATCATCGCCTCGAAGCGGGAGCGCTCACGCTTCAGACTGACGAGGTTTTCCCCCTCCTCTTGAATAATCAGGTGGTCGACGTTGTGCCGCAGCAGAAGAATCATGCTACGGAGTTGATTGAAGACTTCATGATCGCCGCGAACGGCGTGGTGGCGCGGATGCTGGCAAAGGTCTCATCCTTGCGTCGCATCGTGAAGCAGCCGAAAGATTGGCCCCGCATCGTTGAGCTCGCGGCGCAGCACGGCGAGAAGCTTCCACCGCAGCCCGATTCCAAAGCGCTCAATGACCTTTTGGTGAGGCGCAAGGCGGCAGATCCTGATCACTTTGCCGACCTTTCGCTGACTGTGATCAAGCTGATCGGTCCCGGAGAATATGTTCTGGAACGGCCCGGCGACCCCTCGACTGGGCATTTCGGTCTCGCGGTTCAGGATTACACCCACTCCACGGCACCCAACCGCCGCTTTCCTGACATTGTGACCCAGCGGCTGATTAAGGCCATGCTCGCCGGACAGCCAAACCCTTATTCGGACGATGAACTCTCGGCGATCGCCGCCAACTGCACCGAAAAAGGGGATGCTGAGCGCAAGGTTGAGCGCGAAATGTCCAAACGGATTTCGGCGATCGCGATGCAGAACCGCATCGGCTCCATCTTCGATGCAATCGTCACCGGCGCAACTTCCAAGGGAACCTTTGTTCGCGTGCTGCAACCGCACGTCGAAGGATTGCTTGCCCAAGGACAGCAGGGAGCCGATGTTGGAGACAAGATGCGAGTCAAACTGATTCGCACCGACGTGCAGCGTGGCTTTATCGACTTCGCCCGCGTCTAGTTCGCGGGTCGTGGATCCCCCCCGGTCACCAGCCAAGGCAATAGCCTCCAAGAATCCTGCAAGCTATTCTTGCGAAAGCAGTTTGTGCGGAGAAAGGCGGGGGTCTGCTTGGTGGAATGGCGCAATCTCGTTTGCGGCGTGATGATCGTGATCCTGCCCACGTCGCTGATCGCCCAGGACTTCAGCCGGGCGTTGCTCCATAGCGACGGAGGAGTCTGGCTGAATGGAAATCCCGCGCCCAATTCCTCCGCGATTTTTCCGAACGACCTGGTACAGACCCAGAAGGAAAATACGGCGAAGATCGACGCTGAGGGATCCACGGCCACGGTGCAACCGGACACCATTGTGCAATTTGATGGCGACGAACTCATCCTTGACCACGGCGGGCTGCAAGTGAACACCTCGCGAGGAATGAAGGTGCGGGTGAACTGCCTAACCGTCATCCCCCTAACGCAGGAGTGGACGCGCTACGACGTCGTCGATGTGGATGGAAGAGTGATGGTGGCAGCGCACGAGAATGATGTGAAAATCCATTACCGGGGCGGGGCTATCCGGCAGTCGAAACAGGGAGGGTCCTCGGATGTAGTCGTACATCAAGGGGAGCAGGTAACTCGCGAGGAACGATGTGGTGCGCCGGCCAAGCCTTCCGACGCGCTCGGCGCCGACGGGCCGTTCCTGAACAGCGTTTGGGCTAAGGTAGCCGGGATCGTTGCAGTCGGCGTGATCACCTGCTATGCCCTGTGCCGCACGGGCGAGCCAATGAGCCCTGACAAACCCTAGCGCACTGCCTTTTGACCAAGATTTTCTCTAGCTGCGCTGGTGCAATCGATCAATGTCCGCATTGGTGTAGATGTGAGTCGCGTGGCGAGTTCGCGCTTTGCCGTGCGCAGCCGCTTCTGGCAGAGTGACTCCATAGCCACGCTCGCGCAGAGCCTGCGCCGTGGTGATTTGCCAGACTCCGGTGTCCAGAATGCTGGCCGGAAGCGGATTGGAGGATAAGGAACCGCCTGATGCCTCGGGAAAGCTGATCTCGACAACGCTTACCGGAGGCCTTCCGTAATAGATGGAAGCTAAATCCGTCCTGGGTAGCGCGACCGCCAGCGGCGGTATTACGGTCTGAGCTTCTGCGCCTGGAATCAGGACCCCGGTGGCATTGCTGGCGCCGACTTCGAGAAGCGGACCGGCCAGTGACATAGACGGCGTAGAAATGGAACGCGCGAGAAGAGGAGAATTATTGTTCAAGAGATACTGCGGGCCCGCAGCAAAATTCGTGTCCTGGCCGAAGGCTATTCCGAGGGCTGAAAGCACAAAGAGCGTGCAACAAACGGAGACGCGCATGAAGACCTCCCAGGCGCAACAACGATGGTCAATTATGAAGGAGTGAATGGTGCGGGGCCAGAGTCGTTGGACCCTACTGGCCGCTCCGGTCAAGATTTTCGGGCTCAAGCGGCCTTAAGCCGCGGTGGCGACGTCCGGCACGGAGCAGGAAAAGCATATAGAAAACGATTGCGAGATTGCCCAGAAACACTGCGGAGCGAAGAACCGTGATGCCGCGCAGGAGGCCACGGATCTCAAGCGGGAGGAGCAAGGTTCCAGCCAGGAAGGCAACCCATTCCGCCCAGGTACGCTGCTTCCACAGGCCGTAAGCTTCGGCGAAATGCAGGACAGAATAGGAAAACGCCAATCGCGCGGCCGTCCACAAGCGGGCATCGGTCAGACGGTCGGCGAAATCAAGAAAAAGCTGCGCCGAGTGCCGGTCGGTGCTGATGTGCAACAGGGCTAGCAGGCTCTCGGCAATAACCCAGGCATCCTTGTGGACGAGCAGAAGAGCGCTCAGGCCGATCAACAGAACAAAAATGCCCTTGATGCATTCATAGAAGGCAACCAGCCGCAGCAGATTTCTCTGGGTGCGTTGCAGATCGATTTTCGTTGCCGGCAAGAGCATGCGGCGCGCAGGGAAACCTCAGAGTACCACGCCTGCCTGCGTCGTTCTCTTCTTTCCCGCGGTGCATAGCCGGAAGCGATTCGTGCCTGAATGTCTCAGCTTTTTTGTGCGCGAACCGCGGCGCGAAGCTCATTCACGATCTCGCGGGAAGCCTTGATGGCCGCGGCATGCTGGTTCACATTGAAGGAGATGGCGCCCACGCGGGCGTGTCCGCCTCCTCCGTAACGCTCGCAGATCTTGGCTAGATTTACGACTGGTTCTTGCGGAGCCCAGGGGTTCGATCCCACGGAGACCTTCACCCGGAAGCTGCTCTTGCTCAGTCCCACGCTATAGATGGATTCGGGATGGAGATAGTAGGGAACGAATTTGTTGTAACCCTCGAGATCGTGATCGGTGACATCGAAGAAAATGGTTCCGTCAACACACTCGGTGCGCTGTCTGAGAATTTCGATGGAGAGTTCGTGGCGCCGGAGAAGCGGGGGCAGCAGCGGGGCCACGAAGGGCTCCTCCAGGATGGCGGCGAGCGGCTTGGTGGCCAGAAGCGGAATCAGGTTGGGCACAAACTGGTCGGGCGCCGACTCGATGACCATGGTTAACTTCATCGCGGGCGCCTGCATCTCGACCGCAGTCTGGGCATCGGAGTAGAGGGCGCCATCAATGATGTCCGTCCAGTGCACAAGGTCAGCCACTGGAGCGGGATCGAAGCCAAAGCGCTGCTGCGCGATCATGGCAATAAAACTGGTGCAGGACTTGAAATCCGGGTCGTAGAATTTTCGATTGCTCTGGTCGCGCTCGAAGTGAGCCGCGTCGGCCGCCGAGAGAAACGCACTCTCGTGATGGTCGAACCACCAGGTAATCTTGGGCGAGCTGGAATACTTGAAATCGACGATGGCGTTTTCGTCACCATTGAAGGCAGATTCGTCGAACAGTGATCCCGCACGATGCAGAAGGCCGGAGAATACGAAGTCCGCGTCTTCGCGAATCCGTTCGCGATAAAAACGGGAGAAGAGCGCGGCGGAGCAGGCTCCGTCGAAACACTTGTCGTGATAGAAGACTCTAACTTTCAATCCGGTCCCCAGTTCTGCAAGAGTTCCCGCCGCCCGCACAGCCACATCCGGAGCGTTTCGGTGGGCAGGGTAAAAGCTAATAGGAATGACAGCTTAGAGGAAGAAAGTCAAGGGGTGCGTAGTGGCTCGGTTTGCATCTGTCCTCCATCTTGCGGCGCGTCATCCCGAAACCCGGCGCACTTCAGCCGGGTGAGGGATCTCCCATAGACAGACCCGTGCGCGTAGGAGATCCCTCGCTCCGCCTGAAAAGCGGCTCCGCTCAGGATGACGCCACCGGGAGGAGGTCCGCGTGGTTAGGAAGTGAACTCACCCCACTCCTCAGAGATTAGGGTAGTGGTTCAGTTTGCCGTGCGGGCCGGAAAAATCGTCGAGCTATGCTCGGCGGACAGCCGAGGGCGGCTGTCCCCACACAAACAATTCCTCAAACTGACAGCCGGAATGAGGACGGGAATAAGAACCGCACCCCGCACCTAGCCAGCCTGTTTCTCCGCCATGTCGCCAATCACCGGCAGCTTGAACATCAGGCCCTGGTTCGCCTTCAGCAGCAGGATGACCCAGATCACCAGACCGGCCAGGCCGACCAGCGGCCAAATAAGAATTGTCAGAAAACCCAGTAACGGGATGTGAGCAACGATGTTCAGAGCGATCCACAGAGCGGTCCAGGCGACACTGAAAAAGATGGACTGGAAGGAGTGGAAGCGGACAAAGCGGCTCTTGTTATAGGGTTCCACGACCAGAAAGACGATAGCCGGGATGATGGTCACATAGGCCAGCATTCCGGCGACGTTGTCAGCCATTCCCGAGGCAGCGCCGGCAGGCGCGACTGCGGCCCGGCCGCTGCATGCCGCGCACGTGGTTGTGCCATCGGCAATCTGTGCACCACACATATTGCAAAATGCCATTGCAGTCCCCCTTTGCCTTTTCGTTGAGAATCAGAGCTCTCAGTCAGGCCACGCGAGTTCGATCCTGAGCGACGCTGCGGCAAAATACCAGAAAAACGTATTGGAAGCAATCAACAATCAGGAGGACGGGTTTACGCTCAAGCCGCGGGAGTTTGCCGTTCCGCAAACTCGCCTACCACCGGGAGCTTGAACATCTCACCTTGCAGAGCCTTCACGATGAGCACGACCCAAACCACGAAAAACGCGAGGCTGACCACCATGGAGACAAGCAAGGAGAGCAAGCGGCCAAAGTCCGGAACGAAAAACAAGAAGAAGCCGACAACCCTGAGCGACGCTCCAACCACCACGCCCGCCAGGCATACTCCGAGGCATTGAAAGGAATGAAAGCGCACGAAGCGGTTCTTGCTGTAGGGCTCCACCAGAAGAAAAACGATTGCCGGCAGAAGCAAGTAAGCCAGGGCGCCAGCCAGCGGCTCAGGCAGCGCGCCTACGGTGCCGCGCGCGCTCTCGACCGGACGCATGGCGCGGCCGCAGCCCGGACAAAAGGCCGCGGTGTCGGGCATAGAGGCGGCACACTGGGGACAGGAGATGGACATGAATTCCTTCAGACTGGCCGGGCCGCATTCTTCTTGCGGCAGTCTTCACAAACACCATAAATCTGAAAGGTGTGCCGGGTCGTCGCATAGTGGTGTCTGCGCCCGATCTCCTGCTCCAACTGGTCCACTTCGCGGGAGAAAAATTCCACCGAGCTGCCACACTCGGTGCAGACCATGTGGTGATGGCTGCGCCGGTTGTACTGATGCTCATAACGGGCGATGCCATCGTGGAAGGCGACTTCGCTGGCCAATCCGCACTCGGCCAGCAGCTTGAGAGTGCGATAGACCGTGGTGTAGCCGATGCCCACATCCTTTTTCTGCACCAGGCGGTGCAGTTCGTCGGTGGAGAGGTGGTCGCGGGTTTCCAGAAAGGAGCGCAAAATCGTGTCCCGCTGCGCCGTCTGCTTCAAGCCGACACGCTTGAGGTGGCGGTGGAGGATCTCCTGAGCCTCGCGCACCATCTCGCGCGAGATGGAGGGCTGATCATCGATGCGCTTCTGCAACATGAAGCGTCAGAATAGCATCGGGCATCTTGAAAATGAAATTCATTTTCAGCGGGGCGCGGGTGTAGCGCGGCGGCTAAAGCCGGTGTTGATTTGCCAGGGCTCAACGGTGCGGCTGGAAGCCGCGCCCTTTCAAAACGGCTGCTAGAATCGAATTGCTCATGAGCACTCTTACTGCGACCGGCGTTCTCGTTTCGCGGCGTTCCGCCGGGATTCGTATTCTCCTGTGGCTGCTATTGACCGTCATCCTGCTGGCTCTGAGCGTGGTTGCTTATGCCTACTTCATTGCCCGCTCTGCCCTGCCCCAGCTTGATGGAAGCCTCCAGGTGAAAGGCCTTTCGGCGGCTGTGAAAGTTACGCGGGACAGCCACGGCGTTCCGGCGATCGAAGCCGCAACTTTGGAAGACTTGTTTTTCGCCCAAGGCTACGTCACGGCGCAGGACCGGCTCTGGCAGATGGACATCATGCGGCGCTTCGGAGCAGGAGAACTCTCCGAGATTCTGGGCGAGGACACGCTTAAGATCGACCGCGAGCAGCGCATCCTGGGACTGCGGGCGGCGGCCAGGAAATCATTGGAGATGGCGAGCGCCCGCGATCGCGCTTACTTCGACGCTTACGCACGGGGGGTGAATGCATTCATCGAAGGCCATGGCAACAGGCTTCCAATTGAGTTCCGCATTTTGAAGTACCGGCCAAAGCCGTGGCAGGCCGAGGATTCCATCGTCATCGCGAACCAGATGGTGAAGGATCTCAACTATTACCCCTTCAAGGACATGCTCGCGCGGGAAAAGATTCTGGCCAAGCTGGGACCGGAATTAACCGCGGATCTGTACGTGAACCGCTCCTGGCATGATCGCCCGCCAACTGTGATGCGCGAAGACCTGAATGATCAGGAGAAGCAGGGCGACTCCGACGATGATGACGACGAAGATGATGGGCCTGACAATTCGGTGACCCAGCAGAGGGGCGCGGGGGGCGAAATCTGGGCACCGCACACGCCGGAAGCGGTGAACGGATCGAACGACTGGGTGGTTTCAGGAACGCACACGGTTACGGGCAAACCGCTGCTGTCGAATGATATGCATCTCGAACACCAAATGCCGAACCTGTGGTACGAAGCGCATTTGAAGTCAGGCACTCTGGATGTTGCCGGAGTGACGCTGCCTGGAATGCCTTACGTGATTGTTGGCCACAATCAGCGCATCGCCTGGGGATTTACCAATGTTGGGCCAACCGTGGCAGACGCCTTCATCGAGACTTTCAATGCGCAGGGCGCTTATCAGACGCCGCAGGGCTGGCGGCAGCCGGAACATCGGATCGAAGCGATCCACGTCAAGGACCAGGCCGAAGTAACCGTGGATGTGAGGATCACGCGTCACGGGCCGATCATAACGGAGCTCTTGCCAGGCGAGACGAGGCAGGTAGCCCTGCGTTGGACGCTGTATGACGGGCTGCACGTGCCGTTTTTCAATGTCGATACGGCACAGAACTGGGAGGATTTCCGCAAAGCGTTCTCGCAGCTCGATGCCCCAGGGCAGAATGTGGTTTACGCCGACGTCGATGGCAACATCGGTTACCAGACTACGGGCCGCGTTCCTATTCGCGCCGCCGGCGACGGCAGTCTGCCGGTCAGCGGGGCCGACGATGCTCACGAATGGACGAGCTACGTTGCATTCGACAAATTGCCCAGCATCTACAATCCTGCTTCAGGAGTAATCGCAACCGCGAATGGGCGCATTACGCCAGACGGCTATCCCAATTCGATCAGCGCGGAATGGGAGGCGCCATGGCGCACGGAGCGTATTTATCACGTGCTGGAATCCGGACGGATGTTTGCCGCCGCGGACATGCTCGCGCTGGAGGACGATATTCATTCTGAAAATGATCTGTTCGCAGCCGAACGTTTTGTCTACGCCATCGACCATGCTGCGAAACCCTCCGCGCGGGCAAAACAGGCTGCCGACCTCATGCGCAACTGGGATGGGCGGATGCTTGCCTCCGCAACCGCACCCACCATTGCGGTGCGCTCGATTCAGGAACTGGCGCGGCTGCTGCTTGAGCCCCGCCTGGGAGCTGCTTTGGAAGATCCGAAGCAGGAAGGAACGTTGAGCTGGAAGACTTACCATTGGGAAATGCGTACGGTGTGGCTGCAGAATGTTCTGCTGCATCAGCCCAAGCGCTGGCTGCCGCAAAAGTACCCGAACTACGATGAACTGCTGACCGCCGCCGTGGAAGCCGCGGTGAATGGGCCGGGAGCACCAATGGATCTGGCTTCGTGGCATTGGGGCAGCTTTAATGCGGTGGAGATTGACCACCCTGTACTCGGAAAGATTCCTGTGATCCGGCGCTGGGCCGCGCCAGGTGTGAAGGAGCAGTCCGGCAGCGGATACACGGTGAAGGCTGTGACGCACCATCACGGGCCTTCTGAGCGCTTCACGGCGAACCTGGGGGACCTTGACCAATCCACCTTGAATACCGTCACGGGTCAGGGGGGAAATTTTCTGAGCCCGTACTACATGGATCAATGGAAGGCCTGGTACGAAGGCTCGACCTTCACCTTGCCTTTCACACCGCGAGCGGTGGAAGCCACCGGGGCGCATCGACTGGTGCTGGAGCCTGGAAGGTAGGCGCGCCGCGCCGGGGTCAGAAAAAGTCGATGGCCTTCACATCGATGACCTGGCCGGTAATGTTGATACTCCCGGTTTCGATAAAGTCATTCAACAGCAAGCTGTCGATGAGCGTGCTATAGACACGCAGGTAACCGCCTTCGGCTACGTACTCCACATCACGAGTGGTGAAGCTCTGCAGGCCGGTGACGTCGCCGTTGTCCGGGGGGAAGATCACAGTCGAGTTCGTGGTGTTGAAAATCGAGAGGCAGCCGCGCACTTCTCCTACCGGGTTGTTGACATTGCCGATGTTCGTGCAGCCGTAGGAGCCGATGAAGAGTTGACCGTTGACGCTCATATCAATGCGGTCGTGGTAGCCGTCGGTGATGGCAATTTCGGTGGCGGGGTTGTTGTAATACGGATCTTGCATGGTGGTCAGGTTGACGAGGTCGAGCGTCCCGCAATACTGCGCGCCGGTCGGAGCGGCGTTCGTGATTGAAGTGCACAGCGGGCCGGTCGGTGTTCCATTTCCAACCACATAGAGGGTGGAGCCCGAGAGGAAGCTGTACGTTGCGCCGTTCACCGGGATGAGCGCACCCAGCGTCGGCGGTGTGGCACTCATGTTCAGAATCTGCACGCTGGCCTGAGTGCCTCCGCACTCGGCGCCGCAATTCAGGACGTAGGCCGTGCTGCCATCCGTACTGAAGACCGCGTACACGGGGCGGTCGAAGCCGGAGACCGTGGCGGTGAGCGGAATACCGTTGGGATCCAACAGCAACGGCGAGATGATGGTTACGACATCGGAATCGTTACTGAAAACCAGAAGCTGGGTTCCAGCCGGATTTGACACCACGGTCTGCGCGTTGGGTACGCTGATGGTTGCCGTGATGCCGCCGGCCGTCAGGTTCATCGCGATCACCGCTCCCGGAGAAGGCCCGTTGTTCATGGGGGCCGAGGGAACTGCCGCATAACCGCTGTCGGTTACGGGGATGACCATGCTCGTGGTCGACCCGGGCAGTGTTATGCTCCCGGTCAAAGACGAAGCCACCGTGTTGACGACTTCCAGGGTGTTAGTCCCTGAAAGGGCAACCAGGGTCCTTCGATCGGGTGATATCGCCATGAGGCCGGGAGAGTTCCCAGCGCCGATTCCACCCCTGGCCAGCGTGTCGTTGGCGCCGTCGATGACATACAGACCGGGGCGTGCCGTCGGGCTGGACACGCTCTGCGAAGCCAGAACGCGGGTCGTCAGTGCCGCACGGGCCCCTCCGCAGGAGACAAAACCGATGCTGGCAACCACGAGCGCGGCAGACAAAAGAGCGGATTTCTTCAAACGTGAGGCTCCTAACTACAGGAAAACCAGAGATTTAAGCGCGAAATAGCGGATTATAGCAGACCGCCCGAACTCACCATCACTGCGCTGCGCCGGTTGAGGCAAACCTGCCACTCATCTTGCCCGTGGCATGCAAGAAACTACGCTCATCCTGTATTCTGACCAAGTATATGGCCGCCGACCTTCTTACCCGAATCAAGCAGTCCCCCGTTCTATGCGATGGAGCCATGGGAACGCTGCTCTATGCCAAGGGCGTCTTCATCAACCGCTGTTACGACGAGTTGAATCTTTCCCAGCCCGACCTGATTCGTGCCATTCACCACGACTACCTCCAGGCTGGAGCCGAAATCGTCGAAACCAATACGTTCGGGGCCAATGCCTTCCGCCTGGCTCGGCACAGTATCGCCGACAAAGTGCATGAAATTAACCGGGCAGGCGCTCGCCTGGCCCGAGAAGCCGCCAAAAGCTTCGATGTTTGGGTAGCGGGATCGGTTGGCCCGCTGGGAACAAGAATCGAGCCCTTGGGAAAAACCTCTTTCGAAGAGGCTCGGCAGGCATTCCGCGAGCAGATCGCGGCGCTGGCGGAGGGCGGTGTCGATCTACTGATGCTGGAAACCTTTGGCTACCTCGAGGAACTCCACCAGGCAATGCTGGCGGCCAAAGATGTGGGAGCAAAATTGCCTTTGGTGGTGCAGGTTACCATCGACGAAGACGGCAACTGCCTGGACGGTTCCGATCCGGCGACTTTCGTCCCTCGACTCGAAGAGTGGGGCGCGGACGTGATCGGTTGCAACTGCAGCGTAGGTCCGGTGGCCATGCTGGACGCCATCGAGCGCGTGCGAGCCCTCACTTCCCTGCCGCTTTCCGCGCAGCCGAACGCCGGCATTCCGCGTTCGGTGGAAGGCCGGAACATCTACCTGTGCTCCCCGGAGTACATGGCGAGTTACGCGCGCAAGTTTGTGGCTGCCGGCGCTCGGATCGTTGGAGGCTGCTGCGGAACCACTCCCGAGCATATCCGCGTCATGAAATCCGCTCTGCGCGTTGGAGAGGCTAGAGGAAAGACTGCCTCAGCCCAGGTTGCGAGCACGGCGGCGGCGCCACTGGCGACGCCCGCCCAGCCTCTAGAGGAACGATCGGGCTTGGGAGCGAAGCTGGCTCGCGGAGAATTCGTCACCATGGTGGAGGTGGTTCCTCCAAAAGGAACCGACATCCGCAAGGAGTTGGAAGGCTCACGATTCCTGAAATCGGTCGGCGTGGATGCGGTCAACATTCCCGACAGCCCGCGGGCGTCGGCGCGCATGAGTAACCAGGCGCTCTCGCTGCTGGTTCAGCGGGAAGCGGAAATCGAGGCGATTCTGCACTACACCTGCCGCGACCGCAACGTGCTGTGCATCCAGAGTGACTTGCTGGGAGCGGCTGCGGTCGGGATCAGGAACCTGATCTGCATTACGGGCGATCCTCCGAAGATGGGCAACTATCCAGATGCCACGGCGGTGTTCGATGTGGACGCCATCGGCCTGGTCAATATCGTGCATAACCTGAATCGGGGCCTCGATCTCGGCGGAAACCCGATCGGGGCGGGCACGGGCTTTGTGATCGGCGTGGGCGCGAATCCCGGGCTTACTGACCTGGATGAGGAGATCCGGCGATTCGAGTTCAAAGTGCAGGCTGGAGCCGAGTACGCCGTCACCCAGCCGGTCTTCGACCTGCGCCTGCTGGAAAACTTCCTGCGCAGGATCGAGCACTGCCGCATTCCGGTGGTAGCGGGAATCTGGCCTCTGGTGAGCGTACGCAACGCCGAGTTCATGAAGAATGAACTCCGGGTTTCGGTGCCGGATTCGATTCTGGAACGCATGGCCCGGGCTGCGAACCCGGAAGCAGCACGGGCTGAGGGCGTGGCCATCGCCCGGGAGATGCTAATTGCGGTGCGGCAAACCGTGCAGGGAGCGCAAATCAGCGCACCCCAGGGACGTTACAGTTCAGCCGTGGATGTGCTGGAAGCACTGGGCACGAGCGGCGCGGCAAGCTCGCAGTGATTCACTCCAGGAGCAGATCAGTCTGCGGCAGAAACTTTTACAAGAGTTCCGCACCTTGACAACATACTGCCCGCGACGCGGAGGTATCCTAGTCTGTTGTGCACGGATGCCCGCACTCCATGCGAACTGCTGTTGCCTTTCTTCTTATCGGTGGAGTCTTTTCAATCCCCGCATGGGGACAAGCTAACCCGCTCCCTGGGCAAGCGTCCGCCTCAAGTCCTGGGGCTGGATCACAGAAGCTTACTATTCTCGTGACCGACGAAAACGGTGTGGCTGTCGCATCCGCTCGGGTGCAGATGCAAGCGCCGCCACCTGCCCTTCCACTGCGCTGCGAAACGGATTTCGCCGGACACTGTGACTTCACCAGCCTGTCCTCTGGAACCTACGAACTGCGTATCGAGAAGACCGGCTACTACGCAGTAATTCAGTCCGACGTGCAAGTCGGCACCACCGCCAATGTAGACGTGACGCTTTCCCATCAACAAGAAGCGCACGAGGTGGTGGACGTGGCAGAATCTGCCCCAGCCATCGACCCTGCGCAAGTCGCTACCAAGGAAGAGCTCACCGGCGCGGAGATTGTTGACATTCCCTATCCCGCAACGCACGACTATCGCAACGCCCTGAACTTCATCCCGGGAATCACGCCCGATGCCTACGGCCAGGCGCATGTGGCGGGTGCCGAGACCTATCAGACGCTGGTGCTTCTGGACGGTTTCAACGTGACCCAGCCGGCGAATGGCCAGTTGCTGGTGCGGACCAGCATCGACTCGTTTCGCTCAATCGAGGTGAGCCCGAGCCGCGAGCCGGCCGAGCTTGGCAAGGGTTCGGGGGGCGCTCTCGCCTTGAACACACGAATGGGTGATGATCACTACCGGTTTACTTCCACGGACTTTATTCCCGCACTGCAGGACGTCAAAGGGGTCTCGATCGGCCAATGGACGCCCATTTACACGATGTCAGGTCCAATTCGCAAGGGGAAGATGTGGTTTATCGATGCGCTCAGCGGCGAGTTCGACAACAACATCACGCCGCAACTGCCATCCGGGGCCGATGCCGACCACGTCTGGCGCGTCGACAACCTGGCCAAACTGCAATCCAACCTGACCACCCGCAATATCGTGACGCTCAGCTTCCTATCGAACTACTATCACGATCAATACGACGGGCTGTCATTTCTTCAGCCTCAGCCGACCACTCCCACGGACGCAGAAACTGCCTACATAGGCTCGTTCAAAGATCAATACTATTTCCGCGGCGGCGCGCTGCTCGAAACCGGATTCGGCGTGGAGCAGTACAGCGTGGCACTCACTCCTCAGGGAACTGGTCCGTACATCCTGACGACACAGGCGGCTGCGGGCAACTACTACTTGGACGCGACCACGCTGGCCCGCCGAGTGCAGGGCCTGTCTAATCTCTATCTTCCGCCTCATCAGTGGCACGGACGCCACGATATTAAAGTCGGCACCGACCTGGACCGCATGAACTACGGCGCGCAGTTCACGCGGCAGCCGATCTCGTTTCTGCAGGCGAATGAACCGATGCCCGGCCAACTGCCGGAGCCCTGTGCTACTGATGCGAATGGCGTTCCCGTGGTCCCCTACACCTGTGCGCGCTACTCGGTCTTCTCCGGAGGCGCCTACTCCACACTTTATAACTTTGAAGCCAGCGCCTACGCCGAGGATCGCTGGCTGGTCACGAATCGTCTGCTCATCGAGCCGGGCTTGCGTTTCGACTGGGATGAGATCGTGCGAAACCCGCTGCTCTCGCCGCGCCTGGCCGGCACTTACATCGTCGACGACGAAGGCAATACCAAACTCTCGGCGGGAATTGGAATTGTGTACGACTCAACCACCCTGGGCTTGATCCATCAACCCCTCGAGGGGCAGAGGGTCGATTACTTCTTCAATCCGAACATGCAGCCAACGGACGCGAATGGCACCGTCACCGCCGAGCCGGAACCCGTGCCGACCACGTTCGCCGTGAACCGGAACACGCTCGCCGCCCCGCGCTACTTGAACTGGAGCCTTGGCCTGGAGAAGAAGCTGCCGGCCGCCATCTTTCTGAAATTGGAGTTCCTCGAGAAACGCGGCGTGCATGGCTTTGCCTACAACACGCTGAATAGCGCGGTGGATGGCAACTTTCTACTCGCCAATGGACGCGACGACCGCTACGATGCCTTCCAGATCAGTCTGCGCCACCGCTTTCGCCAGCACTACGAAATCTTTGGCGCCTATACTCTCTCCCGGGCGCGGACCAACCAGGTCTTCGATTTCAGTCTGGATATTCCGCTGTTGAGCCCGCAGTTGCCCGGTCCCTATCCCTGGGACACGCCCAATCGCTTCGTGGGATGGGGTATTGTGCCGCTTTTCAAGCTGCCCATCCTCCACAAAGTCGATCTGGTGTACTCCGCCGAAGCCCGCACTGGTCTGCCTTTCCTTGCCACGACCGATCAAGGGGAAATCGCTCCGGGCTACCCTCCCGGAACGTTTCGCCTTCCCACGTACTATTCCGTGAATCTGCAGTTCGAAAAGCGCATTCACTTGTTCGGACGCTATTGGGCGCTGCGCGGCGGCGCCGATAACGTTACCAACCATGCCAACGCCGCGCTGGCCAACGGCATTATTGATGCGACCCACCCGTCTCCAACGTTCGTGGACGCCAATGGACGCGCCTTCACCGGCCGCATCCGATACTTGGGGAAGGAGTGAATCCGGGTTTTCAATCTGGTCCTGAGCTGGTCGATGCCGAGCCTACAGCGAGATTTGAGTTCCAGATTGAAAAAGCCCTTTGATCTTTTCGAGTATTTACAAAAATTCACTGGACACTTCAGCCGAAGAGTAGCATTACAATAAGAGCAGGAGCGAAACCCGTTGCCCAAATTTGAAGAGTGCCTCCAGCGACTGGAAAAGATTGTTCAGGAACTGGAAAAGGGAGATGTACCCCTGGAAAAGTCTCTCACGCTCTTTGAAGAGGGCATGCATCTCTCCTCGGCGTGCCGGAAGGAACTGGAGCAGGCTGAAGGCAAGGTGGAAATTCTGCTGAAGAAAAACGGGAAGCTTCAGACCGAGCCGTTTGAGCCCCTGGCGGAAAAGACGCCCGCCCGCAGGTAAGCGTGACTGGCAATGGGGCCCGTGGTTTGTAATGTCTGTGGAGTAGTGGTTCCGAACCCTTCCCCGCAGCCCGAGTCCTATTGTTGACAGTTGTAAGTCAGGAGGATCTATGGGCTTTAGTGTAGTCGTTCTTGAGAGCGATCCTAGGGTTGCCCAGTCTCTGGCCGGTGGGCTTTCTTCTCACTTCCATTCCGTACACGTGACGCGCTCCGGGGATGAACTCCGCGAACGGGTCACCAGGAACCACCCAGAGGTCGTGATTCTCGATATGGAATACTCTCGTCTGACCGATGTACGGAACCTGCACCACGATTTCCCCTCCCTGCCCATCGTATGCACCCATCGCATACCGGATGAGGAGCTGTGGATCGCGGCGCTGGAGGCTGGCGCCAGTGACGTCTGCCGCGCCGATGACGTGCAGAATGTCCTGAGTTCCGTCTTGCGAAGCGTGGCACTGGCACACAGCGTTGCAGCCTGAAGTCAATCGAGGTCTTGAATCAATTCTGTTGAACCTGCTCTGCTGAACCAGCCCTGTTAAGCACAGCGAGACGCCTTCCTGCGTCCGCGTTGTTTTCAGCTTCGGCGGACACCTTGTTATACTCACTGCTCAATGCTGCAGGAAACTCTCGAGCAAGGGCAGGCCTTGACCGACGCGGCGCTGGACCGGCTGATTCCGCCGGAAAGCCAGCATCCGAAGTCCATTCACAAAGCCATGCGCCACAGCGTGTTCGCCGGCGGCAAGCGCCTGCGGCCGGTGCTGTGTATGGAAGCGGGCCGCATGGTAGCCGGATCATTGCCGAAGAAGATCGAAGAGCTGGGTGCCGCTCTGGAGATGCTGCACACATATTCGCTGATCCACGACGATCTTCCAGCTCTGGACAACGACGATCTGCGCCGCGGACGCCCCACCTGCCACAAGGTGTTCGGCGAGGCTCTGGCAATTCTCGCGGGAGACGCGCTGCAAACGCAGGCCTACGAGGTGCTGGCGCGGCTGGACTGCCCGGCGGAGGCGCGCGTGCGGATCATCGAGGAAATCGCACGCGGCACCGGCACTCTCGATGGCATGATCGGCGGCCAGGTCGTGGACCTGGAAGCCGAGCATACCAAGCCTACGGCGGAGACGCTGGAGTATATCCATCGCGCAAAGACTGCCGCACTCATCACCGCGAGCTTGGTGAGTGGTGGGCTTTATGCCGGAGCGAAGGACAACGAAGTGGCCAGGCTGCGGGCGTTTGGGCAGTCGGTTGGGTTGGCGTTTCAGATTGTGGACGACGTCCTTGACGTAACCCAAACCTCAGAGCAGCTCGGCAAAACCGCCGGCAAAGATACCGCCGCGCAGAAGGTAACTTACCCCGCGCTGTTCGGGATTGAGGAGTCCCTGCGCAAGGCGGATTCGCTGGTGAGCGAGGCCTTTGCGGAGTTGGAGAGTTTCGGTGAGCGCGCGGAAACGCTGAAAGAGCTGGCGCGGTATCTGGTGGAGCGGAAGAAGTAGAACAAGTTCAGTCTTGAAAAAAGCGGTCTCGACGAACATGCCTTCAACACCTCTCGACATTCTGGCCATTGCCGCCCACCGCGACGACGTGGAACAAACCTGCGGCGGCACGCTGCTGAAGATGGCGCAGCGCGGGCAGCGCACTGGCGTCCTTGACCTCACGCAAGGTGAAATGGGGACGCGCGGCACCGCTGACGACCGTGCGAGAGAAGCGGCGGACGCCGCAGGAATTCTCGGCATAGCCTGGCGCAGAGCACTCGATATTCCCGACGGCCGGGTCGAAAACACCTGGGAAAATCGGCTGAAAGTGGCGGGCGTGATCCGCGACACCCGGCCGCGTGTGGTGATTCTGCCGTACTGGAAGGGACGTCATCCCGATCACTACACCACATCCGTGCTGGGATACGAGGCGTGCTTTCTTGCGGGACTGGCGAAGCTGCCTCTCACCTCTCAGCCGTCAGCTCTCAGCCAAACCAATTCCAATGTGGAAAAAGCTGAGCCGCTTGCTCCCCATCGTCCTTTCAAGATCATCTATGCCACGCTTTACTACGACGTGCGTCCCACGTTCGTGGTCGACATCAGCCGGCAGTTCGAGCAGAAGTTCGCCTCCATCCTGGCCTACAAGTCACAGTTCAGCGATCAGGAGGCCGGCAAAGACCTTTTCCCTGCCCACGCCGAGATTCGCGCGCGTGTGGACGCGATGGCGCGGTATTACGGCATGCTGGGCGGCGTAACCCACGCCGAACCATTCCTCCAGAAAGAAGTCGGGCTGGCGGAGGATCTGCTCGCGATCCCCGTGAAATCGATCTGACCGTTCATTTCTTCAATGCCACCGCCAAGCCGTCACGAATGGGCAGAATCGTTGTGAAGAAATCCGCCGAATTGTAAAGCGAACGGTTGAACTCGAGGATTGCTTTGGTGTTCGGCTCCGTGGGATTCTTCTCGGCGACCCGGCCGCTCCACAGAACGTTGTCCGTAATAAATAGCCCGCCTTTGCGCAGGCGTGGCGAGACCAGGCGCAGCACGCGCGGATAGTCCTCTTTGTCGACATCGTTGAAGATGATGTCGTACTGCTGCTTTTGCTCGGAGAGAACTTCCAGCGCATCGCCGGTGTGCACAGTGACGCGCTTGGTGACTCCGGCTCGATCGAAGTAGCGGCAAGCCCGCTCCGCGTTCTTGGGATCGCCGTCCGTGTAAATAACCCGGCCTTGTTCGCCAACCGCTTGCGCCCACCAGATCGTCGAATATCCAATGGCTGAGCCTAACTCGAAAACCGTCCTGGCATTGATCATCAGGGCGAGTTGCTGAAGCACGCGCGCCACGGCGGGTCCAACGATAGGGACGTTATGTTCGGACGCGTAGTCTTCCATCTCCGCCAGCACGTCATCGCGCTTGGGAAGCATGGAGTACAGATAATCATCGACGGGACCGGCAGTCACACCATCGTGTCGCCAGTTGGGTTTGTCTTCTTTTTTCAGGTTGCTTTGGGCCACTTGTTCCTCTCCTCAATTGCCGACGGTCACACCCGGTGTCATGCTAACGATCTCCACCCCCGGCACCAACTTGTGCAAGTCGCCCGGAGTTCCCGTCAGCACCGGGAACGTGCCGAAATGCATGGGAATCACCGTTTTCGGCCTGAGTAGGTTGCAGGCGTAACCGGCCTCGCGCGGTCCCATGGTGTAGTGGTCGCCGATCGGCAGCATAACAATTTCAGGCGCGTACAGCTCACGGATGATCGCCATGTCTCCGAAAACGTTCGTGTCGCCGGCGTGGTAGATCTTGACACCGTTCTCGAATTCGACCACAAACCCACAGGCTTCGCCGCCGTAAATTAACTGGTCGCCATCCAAAATGCCGCAGGAGTGATCGGCGTGCACCATAGTGACCTTTATGTCGCCAATTCTCTGCGTGCCGCCTTTGTTCATCGCGGCGATTCTCCTCGCGCCTTTCTTCTCCAGCCAGCCGCACAATTCAGGGATGCCGACTACCTGAGGATCATGCTGCTGGATGATCTCGACGGCGTCCCCAATATGATCTCCGTGACCGTGCGTGCACAAAAGAACATCGACATTCTTCACGCTTTTTTCGGAAGGCGGGCACATCGGGTTGTTCATGATCCAGGGATCGACAATGATGGTGCGTCCCCCGGGCGTTGCGATGCGAAACGTCGCGTGGCCCAGCCACGTAAGTTGAATGCCTTCGAGGTTCATAAATGGCCTCCAGCCCCTGGCCCGTCTTAAAGGTCTCGCGGAAAAAACCAAACGTGGGCGGCGACTGAACTTTAGTTTAATATGAAACGCCATGACAGGACTCAAGGTGCTGATTACGCGCGAAGAGATTTCGAAGCGAGTCGCGGAACTGGGTGCGGAGATCACCCGCGACTTCGCGGGCCAGCCGGTGATCCTGGTCGGCGTATTGAAGGGTTCCGCGATTTTTCTCGCTGACCTGGCACGAGAGGTAAAGCTGGACGCGACCTTTGACTTCATCGGCGTCTCCAGCTACGGGAACCGTCCCAGCCCCACTCAGGAACTCCAGAGCGGGTGGGATTCCACGGGCGAAGTGAAACTGACGAAGGACGTGGACCAGTCCATGAAGGATAAGAACGTAATTGTCGTCGAAGACATTCTGGATACAGGATTGACGCTCACGGTTCTGAAGAAGCTCTTGATGGCGCATCAGCCTCGGTCGCTGAAGATCGCGGCGCTCCTCGACAAGCCCTCGCGGCGCAAGCTGCCTCTGCAGGGCGACTATGTTGGCTTCACCATTCCCGATGAATTCGTGGTGGGCTACGGCCTCGACTATGCCGAACGCTACCGCAACCTGGCCGACGTCTGCATCGTGCCGCGGGAGTGAACTGCAGTACCCAGTACCTGGTACCCAGCATTCAGCAGCCAGTGCAGCCAAATGCGCCCAGTTCCAACAATGTTTTCTGTGCCTTACAACCTTGGCACTTTGCTAGGTACTGGGTACTACGTACTGGGTACTTTCCGCACGGCTGCTATCATAGAAAAACAATGGAGTCTGTTCTGAACAAGCACGAAAAGCATCTGCAGGTTGAGCCGCTGTTGCTGGAGGTGGCCGATGTCATGGCGAAGTCGCTCGACCTGGATACGACCCTGCGCCGGGTCGCGGAGGTTGTGCGCAAAGTCATCGACTATGAAATCTTCGCGATCCTCCTGCTGAACGAGAAAACTCAGGAGCTGCGCTTTCGTTTCCAGGTGGGATACCCTGCGGAGTTCGCCGAGCGCGCTCGCATCAAGGTGGGTGAAGGGGTGACGGGGCAGGCCGTCCAATTGCGGCAGGCGGTTCTGATCGATGATGTTACCCAAGACCCGAGGTACATCGCTGCCGTACCCAACGTGCGCTCGGAATTGGCCGTGCCCCTCACCACCAAGAATCGCGTAATTGGAGTGATTGATCTGGAGGCGCGCGATCCAGGCTATTTCAACGAAGAGCACAGCCGCCTGTTGACGCTAATCGCGTCGCGCATGGCGGCGGGCATCGAGAACGCTCAACTTTACACGCGCACCACCAAGCAGGCGCGAATTCTTCTGCTGTTGAACGAGATCGCGCGCGAGTTGACCTCGATCCTCAACCTGGACGAACTGCTGGGCCGGATCGCCGACCTGCTGCGCCGGTTGATTGATTTTCAAATGTTCAGCATCCTGCTGCTGGATTCCTCCGGCGAGAAACTCCAGCATCGTTTCTCGTTGCGCTTCCACGAGAACGTTCACCTGAAGCAGGAGATTCCGCTGGGGCACGGACTGGTTGGAGCTGCGGCGGCGACGAAACAGGCGATACTGGTTCCCGACGTGAGTAAAGATCCGCGCTACATCCGGCTCAATCCAGAAACACGATCGGAATTAGCCGTGCCGCTGATCTACAAAGACAAGGTCATTGGAGTTCTTGACCTGGAGCACACGCGACGCGGTTTTTTTACCGACGACCACCGGCGCACCATAATGACGCTGGCCGCGCAGGTAGCGATTGCCATCGAAAACGCGCGCCTGTATGAGGAGATTGCACGTCAGGAGCGCCGGCTGGAACGGGATTTGGCGCTGGCCCGGGAATTGCAGATGCGACTGCTCCCCCAGACGCTCCCCAAGGTGGCACACCTGGAGTTGGCCGCGAAGTTTGCTCCGGCACGAGCCATCGGCGGAGATCTTTACGACTTTATTCCGTATTCACTTTCGCGGCTGGGAATTGTGATTGGCGACGTCAGCGGGAAAGGCGCGCCTGCCGCCATTTACGCGGCCCTGGTGAGCGGGATCCTGCGCTCGCATGCTCCCATCGAGCCCGGCCCCGCCGAGATGCTCTCCGCGGTAAATTTGTCGCTGGCCGAGCGCCGCATTGAGGCGCAATTTGTGTCGATCATTTACGCGGTCTGGGACGATGAACATCGCACTCTTCTGGTGGCCAACTCAGGCTTGCCGCGTCCCATTTACGTACACGATGGCAAGAACATTTCGGTCGATGCAACCGGATTGCCCCTTGGGCTTTTCGACGATGCGGATTACGACGAGTTTCGATTCAAGATGAAGCCTGGAGACATGTTTGTATTCTTCAGTGACGGCATTCTGGACGCGCGCAACCAGAAAGGTGAACTGTTTGGCCGGGGACGAGTGGAGAAAATCATAGCGGACTGCACCGGCCGATCGGCAGACTGTGTAGTCGATTCTCTCTTCAAAGCCGCGGCCGAACATTCTGCCGGAGTGGAAACCTTCGACGACCAAACCGTGGTGGCGATCCGGGTGAAGGACGGCGCGCACGCCTCCTCGAAGAAAAAATGACCCCGCGTAAGAAAATAACTCAACCTCTCCACGTTTCAGAGCGGCCCCCGGGATTCGTTTTCCGCCAGCACCATTCAGATTCCGTGCTGCACTGCGACTCTGTTTCGCTGCCGAAACTGGCCGAGCGCTACGGAACTCCTCTCTACGTCTACTCGGCGACCACGATCCGCAAGCGGTTAGCGGTTTTTGAGAACGCGTTTCGCGATGTTCCCCACACCATCTGCTACTCCGTCAAAGCAAATTCCAATGTAAACATTCTGCGTCTGCTGGCACGGCAGGGATGCGGCTTTGACGTGGTTTCAGGCGGAGAACTCGAGCGTGTGCTGGTCGCCGCCCCCCGCGCGGCCAGCAAGGTCGTGTTCTCTGGCGTGGGAAAATCTCGCGACGAGATGACGGCGGCGTTGAAGGCGGGGATTTTGCTGTTCAATGTGGAAAGCGAATCGGAACTTTTCGCTTTGGCAGAGTGCGCGGGGCGGCTACGTAAGGTTGCGCGCGTGGCCCTACGCGTGAATCCGGACGTAGCGGCCGACACCCATCCCTATATCTCCACGGGTTTGCATAAACACAAATTCGGAGTGCCTATCGGCAGTGCGCGCGCCCTCTACGCCAAGGCCTCTCGAGAACGGTATCTGAAAGTTGCGGGAGTCAGCGTTCACATCGGCTCACAGATCACCGATGTTGCGCCGTTTGCGGAAGCTGTGGCTCGAGTCGCAGATTTTGTCCGCGAGTTGCGCGCCGATGGGCACCGCGTGGATTACGTCGACACCGGGGGTGGACTCGGGATTGACTACCAAGAACCAGGACTGGAGTTCGCCAATCATGTTGCGCGCTATGCCCGCGCTGTAACCAAACCGCTGCGCGGTTTGAATGTGCACTTGCTCCTCGAACCGGGACGCGCCATTGTGGGGCCTGCGGGCGTCTTGCTCACCTCGGTTCTCTACAGAAAAGAAAACGATGGCAAGCGATTTCTAGTCGTCGACGCGGCCATGAACGATCTGATCCGTCCGGCCCTGTATGGCGCGTATCACGAGATCGTTCCAGTGGTGCAAGTCAAGAATTCGTCAGTCAAGAACTCATCAGTAAAGATAGAATCGGTTGATGTTGTGGGTCCGGTGTGCGAGTCCGGCGACTTCTTCGCCCGCGATCGGAGACTGCCGCGAGTGGAAGAGGGCGACTTGCTTGCCATTCTTGACACGGGAGCTTACGGGATGGTGCTGGCCTCGAACTACAACACGCGTCCGCGGCCTGCCGAGGTGCTGGTGAGTGGGAAGTCAGTCAAGATTATTCGACGGCGTGAAAAAGTAAGGGAACTGTATTCCGCGGAATTGTAAGACCTTCGTCTATCTCTCTCCCCACTTCAACTTCGTGCGCAGCACGTGGAAGAAATCAGTATCGGTACGGAACAGGCTCACTTTGTGCTCGGAGCGGCGGCAGCGGACCCGGTCTCCATCGCGCAGATCGAGGCCAGGCTGGCCGTCCAGGCTTAGATACGCCACTTCTTCATCGCTGCGCAGCAGAATCTCAACCACCGCAGAATCCGGAACAACGAGCGGTCGGTGCGTGAGGGAATGCGGCGCCACCGGGGTGATCACAAAAGCGTTGACCGTCGGCATAAGCACGGGACCGCCAGCCGAAAGAGAGTAGGCGGTGGACCCCGTGGGCGTGGCCACGATCATTCCGTCGGCCCGGTAGCTGGAGACGAACGCCTTGTCGACGAAGAGGTCGTAGTTATTGAGGCGCGCCAGCGCTGTCTTGTTGACCACAACGTCATTGAACGCCATGTAGCTTCCCAGGATCTTTTCGCCGCGCAGCAGGTCACACTGCATAAGAGAACGCTGTTCCACTGCGGTGCGGCCGTGAGCGACCGCATCGAGCATGGGGAAGAGCGAGGAAAGTGGAACGTCTGTGAGGAAGCCGAGCGAGCCCAGGTTGACGCCGAGCAGTGGAGCATCGCTTGCAGCCGTGGCTCGAACCGCTGACAGAAGCGTTCCGTCGCCGCCCAACACTACCACCAGATCCAAAGGCCGCGAGGACATTTGCGAGCGCGGCACTTCCTCCTCGCCATTGGAATACTTGGCCGTCTCCGGATCGACGATGACCTGATAACCGTGGGCGTGAAGCCATGCCAGCAACTCGGGAACGGTGCGCGCCACCTCGGGCCGCGCCGGACGCGAGAGGATGGCCGCCAGTTTCTTCGGGGAAGATGAGGGCTTTCTTGCCATGTCGGGTGAGTGAAAGAAAGATTGTACAGAAATCGAAGAAAAAAGCTTAACCGCAGAGGGCACCTTTTGACTGCGCTCAGGGCAAGCTCCGGAACACACGGGAACTAGAAAATCCCCCGAAGAAGGAACTCGCGATTCCCTTCCGCGCCGAGAATTGGTGATTCGATTACCTCGGTGCTCGAGCACGCCAGCTCCAGCAACGTTCTCTTTACCTTTTCGACCGACGCCAACTGAGCGGCCTCGTCGCGCACAATGCCTCCCTTACTCACGAATTCCCTTCCCGCTTCGAATTGGGGTTTGACGAGGACGATCACTTGCCGGCCACGGCGTTCGTCAGGAGACCGCGGGAAGGCGGCTCTCACTACTGGAGGGAGAACCAAGGTTGCGGAAATGAACGCCACGTCGACCACGATGAGATCTACTTTCTCACCGATTACCTCATCGGTCACGTAGCGTGCGTTGGTCTTTTCCAGGAGTCGCACTCGGGAATCCTGGCGCAGTTTGAAATCCATCTGGCCGTAACCGGTGTCTAGCGCGACTACGCTAGCTGCACCATGCTGCAACAGGCAATCCGTAAAGCCACCGGTAGAAGCTCCGACATCGAGGCAAACCTTACCCGCGACTTCGATCCCCCAGTGCTCCAACGCGCGCTCAAGCTTGAGGCCGCCGCGGCTGACGTACTTCAGGTCTTCGCCGAGCAGACGGACTGCAGCGTCCGCTACGACTTGCGCGCCCGCTTTCTCGAGCTTCTGGTCGTTGACCAGCACCTTTCCCCCGAGGATCAGAGCCTGGGCGCGTTCGCGTGAGGCAGCGAGTCCGCGGTCAACCAATAGTTTGTCGAGTCTGAGCTTCAAGGTTGGCTCGGGATCGGAGAGTGTGATCGGTGCCGCGTGTTCGTTTGCAGTCGCGTTGTTTTCAGTCGCAACGTTCTCGGTTGCATCGTTTTCAATCGCAGCACGAAAGCGCCAGCCCTCGCTCCGGTGCAAAGTGCTGAAATGTCTCGCGCTGAGACACTTACGGAGATACTTTCGTGTTTTTCCACAGAATTTTCCACTGTTATGTTGAAAACTTCCCCCGGCGTCACACTCCCTCAAGAAGCAGAGCCGCCCACGAGGAGCGGCTCTGCTGCGAATCATCCGGTAGCCAGTTACCCGGCCACTTCTTCCAGGAGCTTCTGGTCAATATCGAAGTTGGAGTGCACGTTTTGGACGTCGTCCTGATCTTCGAGCGCCTCCATGAGCCGGATCATGGTGTTAGCCGCCTGACCTTCCAGCTTGATGTAGTTCTGCGGAATCATGGCGACGCTGGACGATACGGGCTCGATTCCGGCTTTCTTCACGGCTTCGAGCACGGTCTCGAAAGCGGAGGGCTCGGTGAGGATTTCCCAATTCTCGCCGTCGTCGTTGAGATCCTCGCCGCCGGCTTCGAGAACGATGTTCATCAGGTCGTCCTCTTTCGCGGCAGTCTTCGGGATCACGATGTCGCCCTTCTTGTGGAACATCCAGGAGACGGCGCCGGCCTCGGCCATATTGCCGCCGTTCTTGCCGAAGCAGTGGCGGATTTCGCTGACGGTGCGGTTGCGGTTGTCGGTGTTGATCTCGAGCAGAACGGCCACGCCGCCAGGACCGTAGCCCTCAAGGGAAAACTCTTCGTACGTAGCCCCGGGAAGTTCTCCGGTGCCGCGCTGAATGGCCCGCTTGATGTTGTCGGCAGGCATGTTCTCCGCTTTGGCGGCGACGATGGCGCCGCGCAGCCGCGGATTAGTATCAGGATCACCGCCGTTCTTCGCGGCAATGCTGATTTCCTTGATGAGACGGGTAAAAATCTTGCCGCGCTTGGCGTCGAGCGCGCCCTTCTTGTGCTTGATTGTGGCCCACTTTGAATGGCCGGACATGGCTAGACCTCGTATCTAACGATCTTGATTGAACGCGGGATTCGCCCGTAGAAAGTTCACAGGCAGCCTCGAAAGTGTGCAGGCGAAAAGGAATTATAGCACGACCTACTTCCGATCAGATGGGGTGGCCAGATGGGACCTTGGAATCCCACGTCTCGCAAAAACGCGAGACATGGGCCACCCTCTTCCATGCCGCTGCAAGCGGCGGCCATCCTCCTATTGACTGCAATGGACATGCACCCCTACCATTCAAACGGGGCGTCCCTGCACATGCCTGACCGGGTTATAGGTCACTACCGAGTGCTCGAGAAGATTGGCTCTGGAGCCATGGGTGAGGTTTTTCGGGCGCGGGATGAGCGGCTGGGGCGCGATGTCGCGCTGAAGCTGATCCGGCCGGCCTCGAATGAGAACCGCGACCATCTTCGCCGCTTCGAACTGGAAGCGCGCGCCGCAGCGGCGTTGAACCACCCCAACATTGTCGCGATTTATGACGTTGGGTTCGACGAAGGGTCCCCTTACATCGTTTGTGAGTTGCTGGAGGGCAAAACCCTGCGCAAACGGCTGGCAGAGGGGCCTTTGCCGGTTCGCCTGGCGGTCGACTACGCGCTGCAAATCACACAGGGCCTGATCGCGGCGCATGATCGCCGCATCATTCACCGCGATCTTAAGCCGGAAAACCTATTTGTGACCACCGATGGCCGGGTGAAGATTCTCGACTTCGGAGTCGCAAAGCTGCAGTCTTCGCCAGAGGAATCCGGGCGCTCCGTGGAAGAGTTGACCACAGTAACCAAGACCGGTGCGGTAGTCGGCACCGTCGCGTATATGTCGCCTGAGCAACTGCGAGCTAAGCCGGTAGACCATCGCAGCGACATCTTCAGCGTGGGGGCGATTCTTTACGAAATGTTGACCGGGCGGAGAGCCTTTCGGGGCGAAACCGAGGTAGACACGATTACCGCGGTGCTCCGGGAAGACCCTCCCGAAAGCAATCTGGAGCAGGCCAGCGTCCCAGTATCGTTCCGGCAAGTGGTGCGTCATTGTCTGGAGAAGGAACCGGAGAATCGCTTCCAATCGGCACGGGATGTGGGGTTTGCGCTGGATACGCTGGCCCAGGTTTCAGGCAGACCAGGGACCCGCCTTGGAGTTCCGCGGTCGCAAGCAAAGGTGGTCCCCTGGGCGGTGGCGGCTGTGTTTCTAATTGCGACGCTGCTGCTGCTGGCCGGGAATCAATGGCGACCGAAAACGGCTCCTCCAACTTACAGGCGTCTGACCTTCGAAGAGGGGACAGTGTACTCGGCACGTTTCACGCCTGACTTTCGGGGGATTGTCTATGGTGCGGCCTGGAACGGCAGGCCGGTGCAGCTGTTCTCTACCGTGGGGGATTCCCTGTTGACGCAACCGCTCAACGTCCCCGACGCAAGCCTGCTCGCGATCTCTCGCAGCGGCGAACTGGCGGTGGTACTCCATGGGGCTCACGCCCAGCATCTGGAAACGGCAGGAGGTATGCTTGCGCGCAGCCCGCTTGCCGGAGGTTCTCCCCGGGAAGTCCTGGAGAACGTTCCGTGGGCGGACTGGGATGCAAACGGCGAACTGGCTGTCGTGCACCATGCCCAGGACCGTGATCGAGTTGAGTATCCGATTGGTCACGTTCTGTACCAAAGCAACGGCTGGATCAGTCACCTTCGTTTTTCTCCGCAGGCCGACAAGCTCGGCTTTATGGACCACCCCGCCCTGTGGGATGACCGCGGGTCGGTTTTGCTGATGGACCTCAGCGGCCATGTGCGTGCGCGTTCGCCCGAGTGGGAATCTGAGGACGGCCTGGCCTGGAGCCCGGATGGGAACGAAGTCTGGTTCACAGCCGTCGAAAAGGGGATCAACCGCGACCTGCGCGCGGTGAACATGTCAGGAGGGATTCGGACAATCCTGGACCTGCCCGAAGGCATGACCTTAGAAGACGTGGCGCCGGATGGCCGGGTGCTGGTGAGCCTGGATAATGAACGTCTTGCTATGGCCACGACGGCACGCGACGGCAAGGCTGTTGATCTCTCGTGGCACGATTGGAACGTTGCCAAAGACATTTCGCGCGATGGGCAGTCGGTCTTGTTCGAAGATGCCAGCGAAGCCGCCGGAGCCCACTACTCACTGGCCATTCGCAAAATCGACGGCACACTGCCTGTGCAGCTGGGAGAAGGAAGCGCGGGTAGGCTTTCCCCAGACGGCAAATGGGCGATTTCCATTCTTCCGGGCGGTCCGGGACAGATGACGCTCATTCCCATCGGCCCTGGTCAGCCGCGTACGATCGCTATACCTGGGCTGGAGCACATTTACAACGGCAACACCAACTTTCTGGCGGACGGGAAACACATCACGCTCAACGCCAACGAATCCGGGCACGGCGTGCGCTGTTATCTGGTGGATTTAGAAGGGGGAACGCCGATACCGATCACGCCGGAAGGGATTACCGGCGGGTTAATTTCACCCGACGGCCAATACATTCTTCGAGCCCACGATAGGGCGGCCGCAGTCTATCCAGTTGCTGGAGGTGCGCCCCATCCCATTCCCGATCTCGAACCGGATTTTATCCCCCTGCAGTGGTCGGAGGGCAACTCGGCAGTGTATGGATATCGTCCCGGCCAGGTACCGACGAAGGTCTACAAGGTCAACCTGATTACCGGCGAAAAGACTCTCATCCAGGAATTGCAGCCCGCAAACACCACGGGCGTGGTTTACATGGCCCCCGTGGTCGTGACCCGTGACGGCTCGCGTTTCGCCTACAGCTACTACCAGGTCTCCTCAGTGCTTTATCTGATTTCTGGACTGCGCTGACGCAACCCTCGTACAAGAAGGACTGCCTAATCCAATGGACCGGAAAAATTCACCGGCACGTAATGGAAGAAAATGGAGGTCGACGTATGCCCCTCGGCGAGGACATGGCGGTAATGAGGCACTTTCGTTCCCCGGTAGACCAGGCCGTCGCCCAGCGCCTGATAAACCGTGACGGAGCCTTCAGGAGTATCGAGGCGTATGGGCCATGAGGTTGCGAGGGCCGGTTCGGGAGAAAAATCCAGACACAGGGTAACGCTGAACTCGCACTGCTGCCGGTCCGTGTGCTTCTTCAGCTCGGCGCCGCTCAAATAAGACGCAAGATAAACATACGAAGGCTTGACCGTTTCTCCCACTACGGCGCTGACCGCATTCGCGATCTGATGATGGAAGAAGCGTGCAACACTAGCACCGAGGCAGAAGATTAGCAAACGGAATTTTCCGTGCAGGATTCTATTGGAGCGGAACGAAAAACATGGTGCTCAGGAGGAGGAAGAACTCATCGGCTGGCCATTGCGCCCACCATGGAATGGAAAACCTTCATTCCGTCAGTGCCGCCAAGTTCGGGTTCGGAAGACCGTTCGGGATGAGGCATCATGCCGACAACGTTGCCGCCCGCACTGCAAATGCCGGCGATATTGTCCATCGAACCATTCGGATTCGCGGACGCCGAAATCTCACCGGCAGGAGTCGCATAGCGAAAGACCACGCGGCCGTCTCGATGCAACTCATCCAATGTTGCCTGATCACAGAAATAGTTCCCTTCCATGTGGCCGATGGGGATGGTCAACACTTCTCCCTGCGAACAGGCGTTGGTGAAGGGAGTGGCAACATTCTCCACCCGCACCTGCACCGGCTTGCAGACGTATTTCAGGCCGGTGTTGCGCATGAGCGCTCCCGGCAGAAGTCCGGACTCGCACAGGATTTGAAAACCATTGCAGATTCCGAGCACCAGGCCTCCACCATCGGCAAAGCGGCGCACCGATTCCATCACCGGAGAGAACTTCGCAATCGCGCCGGTCCGCAGGTAATCTCCAAAGGCAAATCCTCCCGGCACGATGACGGCATCGCAATTCTGCAGGTCGTGCGATTCATGCCAGAGAAAAGTCACGGGCTGTTTGGCAACCTGCTGAACGGTCCAGTAGGCATCGTGGTCGCAGTTAGAACCGGGAAAAATGATGACACCAAATTTCATCGACTGTTCCTTGTCGTCCTTGGTGTGGGATTTGAGGTCAGTTTAGCATGGCGGAGATGGCTTGGCGGTGGGCGACGGGATTACGAGGTCGAAAATGCCTTTGCTGGTTCCCTGCTTGCTTAGGGTGAGGTGGTATCCGGATTGGATGGCGAGGGGTTCGATGGCGACCGATTCGATGGAAGCGGAGCCGGGGACAAGATCTGCGGGCCCGTCTCGGGCGGTCCCGGCGGAAGTTGGCCGGCGACTGGCGCCGTTTGCATCGAAGTAGCTTCAGGCGAGGGTTGAGGCGGAATCCCCTTGGCCTTGACGATCGCCCAGTGCCATTCCTGATCGGGAAAGAGGGCAAAATTCAGAGGCGTGCGAAAAATCGCCGTCGTGGAGGGAGCAGCCGATCCCTTCACGTGCAACAGGAGGGTCACGTCAGGCTGCTTCTCGAACGAGTCCTGCACGGGCGGGCTGATGGCCGCGACCGCTGGAACGATCCGCGCCTGGCCAAAGTAGGAAGTGGTTTCGCCTGGCTCGGGACGTCTGACGATGGTCAGGCCGATGACTACCTCGCGCAGTTCCCAAGATGTTCCGTTGTGCATCGAAACCTGCAATGAATCTCCGTCGATCGTCGCGGGACCGTCCAGCTTGGCTAGTTCGCTGCGTGGCAACTCGTCCAGCAAGAGCGGATCGGAGAGCAGCGAAGAGGTTTTGGCGCTAAAAGACAGGCTGCAGGTGACGTCTGGTGAGGAAACATTAAAGCTCTTGCCTCCGGGATCGAGCGAGAACACCATGAAAGTGCCCGCCGCGCGCCGGCCTTCGGCGTCCTCCATTACTCTCGAAAAATTGTCGTTGTCAACGACTGTTTCGGATGAAGCAGTTTTCTTCCGAAAACTGCGCGCCACATCCCCCAGAGGAGTGTCGCCGGCATCCTCTTGCGCTCGAACGCATGGGGGCAAGGCAAGCAACAACATTCCCGAGATCAGCAGGGCCAACTTCAGGCAGCGGCTTGGGGTAGGTGCTTGCAATAGGAGCTCAGTAACCTGCGAACCATTCTGCCGGGAAGTACGCTTGCGCGGGAATGGCATCGCGACCGCGGGAAGATGGCTAATCGCCAGTATCCAACGGAGGTCCTTACCGAGATTGTAGTGAGAGCGAGCGGCGAAGCGGAGATAACCAGACAAACTTCAGTAACAGAGCTTCTTCAGGAGCAGAGCTTCTTCAATAAAAGAGCTTGCGAGCAGAAAGGAAAGACCCGGGCGCGCGCTGACGAAATGGAGGCGCAACGGGGCGCGCGCCCAAACCTTAGCCCCAAACTTTCTAAAGAAGACCCGAAGACCGCAACCGCGAGACTGGATCAGCCACTGGTTGCCGCCGAAATACCCAACGAGCCACCGCAAAGCCCAGAGCTGCGTAACACAGATGCATGAACCTCATGAACACCCCCAACATCCGATTCGGCTATCACCTCAGGGGAGGATCAGCATCACTATCTATCGGCACGTTAGCAGCGGAATGTGGGCTGGACAAGGCCCAAAAGTGCCATCGAAGTGGCACGGAAGTAATAGGCATGGCCCCCCAAGTCGGTTACGCCAAGTGGGTTACGAGACTTGACCGCAAGGGATAGTTAGGCCAGTCCTTATTAGTATTAGTCTCAGTGTGAACAGGATCTGTATCAGTGAGCATCCGTATTTTGGGTTTCTCCCGTTTGACCCGGCGGTGGAACCACGACCGTGGAAAGGTTGCTTTCCGAGGTCAGCTTGCGGAAGGCCGCCAGATCGTTGCGCTGCAATTCCTCCCAGCGGCTGAGCAACTCTCCGGTTTGCCGCTTCAACTTCTCGAACTCAAGTTGCTCGGATTCGGTGGGAGCGGAATCAGCGCTCCCAACAGCCATCGCAAGGTAGGCCAGCTTGGCATCGATCTGTGGCGGGTAAGCCAGGGAGTCTTCGTCTGCGCTGATGGTCAGGTTGATGAGTTGATCGCGTTCGGCTACAAGTTTTTTCTCGAGATCATCGGCCGAGGACGCAATTGGCTTCGTGCTGGCGTTCTCCGGCAACCGCCGTTTGAGGCCGGCCACTTGCGAGCGCACATCCTGAATCTGGTTGACCGCGTCGTAAACCCGGTTGAGTTCCTCATGAACTTGCATCATGAGGCTGAATTGCTGTGAGAGATCTGGCTGGCTCACTTTCACCCGGGGATCCAGCTTCAACTCCAGCGGCACAACCTGGCTTTCTCCGCCCACTGTGAGCCGCACCTGATACAGGCCTGGCACAGCCACCGGTCCACGTGCCCCAACGCCGTATTCCCAGAGGTAGTACCCGGGAACGCGATGCGCTTCCTCATAACGCAAATCCCATACGAAGCGATTTAAGCCGGCGTCCGGTTTGATCTCTTTTTCCGGCTTCTTGTCGTCAGGATCGAGGGGTTCGTCGAGTGGCGCGGTTTCGGCACTTGAATACTTGCGCACCAGTTTGCCGTCTGCATCCAGGATTTCCAGCTTGGTTTCTGTCCCTGCCTTCGGCGCCTCCTTCAGGTAGTAATCGATGACCGCGCCTGCGGGCGGATTATCCCCCGTCCGCTTGGAGGGATGATGCTCGCCGGTTGCACCGGCATGAATGCGGTACGCTGTCGCCGGAACGTAGAGATGAACATCCTTCTTCGCGATGTCGTCACTGAACTGGCGCAACGGCGTGATGTCATCCAGAATCCAGAACGCCCGGCCATGTGTTGCGATCACGAGATCGTTATCCTTGATCACGAGGTCGTGGACCGGAGTGGTCGGCAGATTCAGTTTGAGCGGCCGCCATTCCGCGCCATCGTTGAAGGAAATGTAGACGCCGTTCTCCGTTCCGGCATAAAGCAGTCCACGTTTCTTCGGGTCCTCGCGGACGGCGCGCACAAAACTGCCCTCGGGAATCCCGGTGGTTAGTTTCGTCCAGGTCAGGCCATAGTCGCTGGTTTTATAGACGTAGGGCCGAAGATCGTCATTCTGATGGCGGTCTACTGCGACGTAGGCCGTACCCGCATCGAGCGGCGAGGCGTCGATCTGGCTGACGCGGCTCCATTCCGGCATGTCCTTGGGCGTGATGTTGGTCCAATTCTTTCCTTCGTCGCGGGTAATTTGGATCAGACCGTCATCGGTACCAACCCAGATCAAACCTTTGGTGAGAGGTGACTCAGCTACCGCAAAGATGGTGTCGTAGTATTCGGTGCCGGTGTCATCCAGGGTGATAGTGCCGCCCGAGGGCTGCTGCTTGCTCTTGTCGTTGCGCGTGAGGTCAGGACTGATTGCCTGCCAATGCGCGCCGCCATCGGTAGTTTTGAATAGGCGCTCGCCAGCGTAATAGAGTATGTTGGAATCGCTTGGGGAAATCAGTACGGGCGCGGTCCATTGGAAGCGATGCTCCAGGTTGGCGGCGCCATAGGCGTCAGAAAGTTCCTGCAGTTCGTTAATGGATTTCACCTGCCCGATATGCTTGTCGAAGCGCGTGATATTTCCCTGATAGGCTGCGGCATACACAATGTTCGGGTCGGGCGGGTAAGGCGCGATGTAGCCCGACTCGCCTCCACCCACGTCATACCAGTCCGGGCGATCAATGGCTTCGTCATCACTGCGGCTGGCGATGGCCACCGTGCTGGCGTCCTGTTGCGCGCCGTAAACCCGGTAGGGCGTAGCAGCATCGGTGATGACGTGGTAGAACTGCGCCGTGGGTTGATTGTCTTCGAGCGTCCAGTTCTTGCCGCCATCCAAGGTCACCGTGACCCCGCCATCGTTAGCCGCAACCATCCGCCGCGTATCCTTGGGATCGATCCACAGGCCGTGATTGTCGCCGTGCGGAACTTTCACTTTATTGAATAAGTGGCCGCCATCCGTGGATTTGAAAGCCTCCACATCCATGATGTAGACGACATTTTCGTCTCTGGGGTCGGCAATGATGTGCATGTAATACCAAGGGCGCTGCCACAAGCTATGACTCGGATTGACGAAGTCCCAGGTCTCGCCGCCATCGTCGGAACGGTACAGGCCGCCATCGGGATTGCGTGCCTCAATGAGCGCGTAAACCCGATCAGAGTTGGCTGCGACCGCGATCCCAATGCGTCCATACGGCCCCTTGGGCAGACCATGCTCCTCGAGTCGCTTCCAGGTCGTACCCCCGTCGCCTGAGCGGTAGAGGCCGCTTCCGAGGCCGCCGTCGGTCATACTCCACGAAGTGCGGCGCGCCTGCCAGAGCGCGGCAAATAGGATATTGGGATTGTGAGGATCGAAGGCAATGTCGATGCCTCCGGTGTTCTCATCTTTGTAGAGCACTTTCTCCCAGCTCTTGCCGCCGTCGAGCGTGCGGAAAATACCGCGTTCGGGGTTCGGTCCATAGGGATGCCCGAGCGCCGCCACGAAAACGATGTCAGGATTGTTGGGATTGATGATGACCTTGCCGATGGCGCGGCTGTCGCGCAGACCGATGTTCTTCCAGGTCTTGCCTCCATCGAGAGACTTGTAGACTCCATCTCCGTGAGAAATGTCGCCACGGATGCAGGCTTCGCCGGTGCCCACGTAAATGGTGTTGTGATCGGAATTGGCCACGGCCAGGCTGCCAATGTCTCCGCTTCCTTCTTTATCGAAAACTGGCGACCACGTCATGGCGCCATCGGTGGACTTCCAGACCCCGCCGCCGGTCGCCCCGAAATAGTAGGTTGTAGGATCGCCGGGGATTCCGGCCGCGGTCAGCGATCGTCCGCCGCGGAAGGGGCCGATCAAGCGATACTTCATGCCCTTGAAGAGTTTGTCTTCCGGTTTCTCCGACTCGTTCTCGGGAGTGGACTTCTGGTCGGAGGAAGTTGCAGGTGCGGTCTGGGCGGGCTTGGCGGCTTTCGATTGACGCTCCGGCTTGGTCTGAGCAACGGCGGCTCCGTGCGCCCAAAGCGCGAGGACAGCGAGAAACAGCGGCAGCCAGCAAGCTATCGGAGCCTTTCGGGATTTGCTCCCTCGAAACACGTTTCGACCGGCCATATTCGTATGCCCCCAGTGTAAGGAAGTAGAAAAGGAAAGAAGTGACGCTGCTATGTTAATGCCGCGAGACCTTAATGCAAAGCGACCGGGCGCGACCTCCACCCTTCATTTTTTCACGAGCGCTTGGCGAGCCGCCTGGAGTTCTTTGCGTTTTGCTGCATCCACCTTCGGGTAGGAAAGATCAAGTTCTTCCAACGTTTCCACGATGGCCGCCGAAACCGCCAGGTGCGTGAACCATTTATTGTCCGCGGGAATGATGTACCACGGAGCGTGTTTGCTCGCGGTGTTGCGGATCATGTCCTCGTAGGCTTTCTGGTAGTCATCCCAATATTCGCGTTCATGAATGTCCGCCGCGGAGAACTTCCAGTTCTTCTCCGGTTCTTCCAGGCGCGCCAGGAAGCGCCGTTTCTGCTCCTTCTTTGAAAGGTGCAGAAAGAACTTGCGGATTACGGTGCCATTCCGCGCCATGTGCCGCTCAAAGCAGCGAATATCTTCGAAGCGTTCCTCCCAGATATTCTTCGTCACAAGAGAAGGTGGAAGCTTCTCACCTTCAAGCACCTTGGGATGAACCCGCACCACCAGCACTTCTTCATAGTAGGAGCGGTTGAATATCCCGATGTGGCCGCTCTCTGGCAGATGTAGCGTCGTACGCCACAGGAAATCATGTTGCAGTTCGGTCGCGGACGGCGCCTTGAACGAGCTGACCTGGACACCCTCGGGGTTCACTCCAGACATGACGTGCTTGATGGTGCCATCTTTACCGGCTGCATCCATGGCCTGGAAAATTAGCAGCAGCGACCAGCAGTCCTGGGCATAAAGTTTGGCCTGCAAGTCGGCCATGCGGGCAATGGTTTTCTGCAGGTGCACTTGAGCCTCTTCAATGGAGTGTAAGTGCCCGGTGCCCGCGGGGTCGAAGTCTTTCAGCCGAAGATGCTTGCCGTCATCAATGCGGTAGGATTTAGCCAGTTTGGCGGTTTTCATTCGTTTCTCGCTCCGGCGGCCTTGGTAGGAAGTCTACACCGCTATCGGGAGGGGGATTAGTTCCCGGCGCGAGTGATTTCACACCCGACTTTTGCTCTTGACAGCCCTTCGATCCATCTGTTACACATTGTAACGCTACAATGACTAACACACCGCCAGCCCGTCTAAAGAACCTGGGGGAAGTCGAGCAACTGGTCATGGATTACCTCTGGACCCACGGCCCATCTTCCGCTGAAGCCTGCCGCGAAGCGCTGGCCTCGTCGCGTCCGATGAAAGACTCGACCATTCGCACGGTGCTTCGCCGCCTGGAAGAGAAGGGCTACCTTAATCACGAGATACAAGGCCGAACGTTCATTTACAAGGCCTCGGACGCGCGCCAGAATGTCGCCGTCCGCGCTGTGAAGAGCATCATTGACCGTTTCTGTGGCGGGTCGGCCGAGCAGCTCGTCCTTGGCATGGTGGATAACGCCGTGCTCGACCGCAAGCAACTGGAACGTCTGGCGCGCAAGATTGCCGAAAGCCAAAGCGGCGAAATGAAGATCGCAGAGATGAAAACCGCCGGAAAGAATACTGTTGAGAAAAAGGAAGGAAAACGATGACGCCCACTGCCGCCATGCAAGCGTCCACAAGCATTCTCGTGCAACTCACAAATCCTGCTGCACGTGGGCTCGCGCTGGGTGTTGCTGCGGGGCTGGGGCTGGCTGCGTTTCGTGTGAAAACCACTTCCGTCCGCCTCTTCACCTGGACCGCGGTGCTCTATGCCGCCCTCGCCATGCCCATTCTGGGATGGATGCTGCCGCCGCTGCCGGTTCCCACGCCGGCGTTCCTTCAGCATCAAACGGAGCAGGTTGCCTCCAAAGGGGTCGCGGTTTCACAACCTGTAGCCGCAAACCCGGTTCCTTCCGCGGTGGGCGAGGCCTTCACTGCGCGCAACCAGGTGGCTCCGCCATCGTTCCAGCGGTCCTTGTTTCATTGGTCTTCGATTCATTGGTCCTCGATTCCGTGGACTGCAGTCGCGGCTGGAATTTATCTCGCCATCGCTCTCCTTCTTCTCGTGCGCTTTTTCGTGGGGTTCGCACTGAGCTGCCGGCTGATGCAAGCCTCGCAAATGATTGACGAACCGCGCGTAACTCTGCGGGTTGCTACCAGCGCGTGCGCCGCAGGTCTCTCCTTCGTTCCGCAAGCTGCCGAATCCGAAGTCATTTCCGTGCCGGTCACGATGGGTGCGCTGCGCTCCACCATCCTGCTGCCCGCCACCTGGCGCGAATGGGACGACGCGAAGCTCGACGCCGTGGTGGCGCACGAGATGTCGCACATTGCACGGCGCGACGCTCTCACCCAGCGCCTTTCGCTTCTGCATCGCGCGATTTTCTGGTTCAGCCCGCTCGCCTGGTGGCTCGACCGGCATCTCGCTGACCTCGCAGAACAAGCCAGCGACGAAGCGGCCTTGTCCTGCGGCGCCGACCGTAAAGACTACGCCAGGACCCTGCTGGGATTCTTCGAAGCTTTGCAGGCCTCACCGGGACGAGTGTGGTGGCAGGGCGTTGCGATGGCTAAAGCAGGTCAAGCGGAAGAAAGAGTAGAAAGAATTCTTGCCTGGAAGGGAGCTGTTGCCATGAATCTCAAGAAATCGATTGCCGCCGTGGTCCTCGCACTGGTGGTCCCAGTTGTTTATCTCGCTGCTTCCGTGCGACCGGCTAACAAGACCGTCGCCTCGCGCGGCATGGAGCTCGCACAGGACCAGACGCCGCCGACACCGCCACAGGCCGCGCGTGCGGCGCGCGCTCCAAAGGGATCCTCCGGCCACGGTTCTTCTTATGCCTACGGCTACGACGACGAACAACGGTTTGTAATCGCCTCCGGCAAGACCGATTCCCTCACCATGTCGGGCACGACGGAAGACGCCAGGCATGTCGAGAAGCTCAGGAAATCAATCCCCGGCGACTTTATCTGGTTCGAGCGCGACGAAAAATCCTACATCATTCGCGACCAGGCCACGATCGAGCGCGCCAGAAAGTTCTGGGCCCCGCAAGAGGATCTCGGCAAGAAACAGGAAGAACTCGGCAAGCAGCAGGAAGCCCTAGGGAAACAACAGGAAGAACTCGGCGCAAAAATGGAGCAGGTTCACGTGAAAGTTCCTGACATGACGGCAGAGCTCGACAAACTCAAGGTGGAATTGCAGCAACTCAATGCCAGCGCCACCATGGAGCAAGTGGGCCAGCTTCAGTCGGAAATTGGGGAGTTGCAGAGCAAGATCGGCGAACTCCAGTCCCAGGCCGGCGAGCAGCAATCGAAATTGGGTGAGCAGATGGGAGCGTTGGGAGAACGGCAGGGGAAACTCGGCGCACAGCAGGGCGAACTGGGCCGCCAGCAGGGTGAACTGGCGCGAGAGGCTTCCCGCCAGATGAAGCTGCTTCTTGATGACGCGATTGCGAAGGGCACGGCGCAGCCTGAACTGTAGACGGGGGGAATTCGTTCGCGGCTCAGGTTTTATTCAAACAATGACCGGCTTCTCTATGACGGAAGGAAGTTTCGCTTCCTGCCAGGCGTCGAACCCTCCAACCACATTCACCACGTTCTGAAAACCGGCCCGCTGCAGCAAGCTGCAGGCGATCATGCTGCGATATCCACCTTTGCAGTGAACGGCAATGGGAAGGTCTCGATCGATTTCCGGTGGCGCGACTTTGAAGTTATCCAAGGGCCACCAGGATGCGCCTGCAATGTGCCCAGCTTCCCACTCGGGCTCGCGGCGGACGTCCAGCACCTGTATGCCTTGGCCTTTGAGCCGGTCGCTGAGAGCGTCAACGCTAACCTGGGAGAGTGCAGCCAAGGGCAATCCCGCACGGCTCCAGGCTTCGATGCCACCGCGTAAGTAGCCCCGCGCATCTTCAAGACCGACGCGCGCCAGCCTCATTCGAGCTTCCGACACGGCCTCCTGCGATTCCGCGATTAACACCGGACGGGACGCCAGCCCCAGCAGCGCTCCCGCCCACGAAGCAAACTGCCCCGACAACGCAATGTTCACCGATCCCGGCACGTGCCCGGCCGCGAATTGCTCACCCGGACGAACATCCAGCACAATTCCGCTGTCAGCCAGCAGAGTCTCCAGTTCGGCAGGTTCGATCGGGGACAAGGCGGGCAGATCGGACAGCGCCGGCGCCCCGCTGCGATTGATTTCCGCGTCCTGCAGAAAGTATTCCGGACGAGCCGGCAAGTTGCTGGTCAACTGCTTTATGAACTCTTGCCTGTTCTTGATCTGCAACGCATAATTCGTGAGCCGCTCCGTGCCGATGGTGGAAACGCGCTCGGCTCGCAGGTTACGCCCACAGAGCGAACCGGCCCCATGCGCCGGATAAACCAGAACATCATCCGCCAGCGTGAGCAGCTTGGCATGCAAACTGTCATAGAGCATCCCCGCCAGTTGCGCGGGACTGTGGCGCTTGGAAAGATCGGGACGGCCCACGTCTCCCAGGAACAGAGTATCGCCGGTTAGAACAGCCCATGGCGCCGCGGACTTTTCTTCATCTGTAATCACCAGGCACATGCTCTCGGGTGTATGCCCCGGCGTTTCCAGAGCTATGATCTTTATCTTTCCAACCCGCAACTGGAAGCCCTCCTGCACCGCAACGTGAGGAAATGTCGCCTCAGCTTGCGCCCCGATGTAGATACGCGCGCCGGTTCTGGACGCCAGCTCTCGGTGTCCGGAAACAAAGTCGGCATGCAGGTGAGTCTCGAAGATGTGGCGAACGGAAACCTGATTTGCTTCCGCAGCCTTCAGGTAAATCTCCACATCGCGCTGCGGGTCCACGACCACTGCCTCGCCGTCGGAAGCCAGCATGTAGGACGCATGGGCAAGACAGCCCAGATAAAACTGTTCGAAGTGCATCGTTCCCCCGAAACAGACGCTCCACTTAATTCTATCGTGCAAGACGGCGCAAAGCGGCTTTGGACACAAACGGAGTTAAACAAACTTGGAGGGGGCCACTCTTTCTCCCCAAGTCCCTGAAAAGAATGGCGAGGACGACAGGACTCATTGCAGGCGATTACTCGAAACCGGTACTTCGCAGGGCGAAGATCGTTATAGAATGCCTGGCACCGCGTCCCTGGGTTCTTGCCATCGGCGAAGCTTGTTTGTACGACTTGTTCAAATGAAAGGATGGTCTATGAAACAGATCGCTATCTTGCTGGTAGCAGTTGCGACGGTGGCAGGCGTTGTCGCCTCCATGGTTCCATCGCCTAGACACGCCGATGAAGGGGCCACTCCGATCTTCGTTACCAAAATTCCCGCTGGATACCGCGACTGGAGGTTGGTCTCCGTGGCCCACGAAGAGGGCGATCTCAACGATATTCGCGCGATTCTGGGCAACGACACCGCGATCAAAGCGTATCGGGAGGGGAAGCTTCCGTTCCCCGATGGCACGATCATTGCCCGAATTGCATGGAGTTATGTCGCCTCGGAGGAAAACAACAAAACCTTTGGCCGTGCCCAATCTTTCGTTCCCGGGCCACCACCCGCCTGGTACTTGCAGTTTATGGTCAAGGACTCAAAGAAGTACGCCGCGACGGGCGGCTGGGGCTACGCTCAATTCGACAAGGACGGCAAACCTGTCGGCGAGGCGCACCTCAAAACCTGCTTTCCCTGCCACGAGCCTAACAACGCTCGCGACTATGTCTTCACCCGCTACACACCGTAATGCCGAGAACTGTCGCGTTGGCGGTGAGCAATATTGCTCAGGCGGCCGAGAATTGGGTGTCGTAGTCCGATCCCCGGCTCTCGGCAGCCGACGCTCCTATCGACCAGTAGGCTAGAATCTGGCATATGAGAGTGCGAATCCGCGGCGGACGGATGACCAAGGCCTACACAATCTGCTTGCTGATTGCGAGTTGTGCTGCCGCCCAGACGGGAGTGCCGCGCAGCACTCCGCCTTCGCCCGACGCGGAGAAACAGCTACACTCGTACCTCGAACAGGCTGCGGAAGCGATGCACAAAGGCGAACTGGCCTCTGCCGCCGAGGCCCTTCGACAGGCGTTGATCCTTGATCCACATTCTCTTGTAGCTTTGAATAACCTGGGCATTGTGCTATCGCGTGAGGGGAAACCTGCAGAGGCAATTCCTCTCTACGAAGAGGCGTTGAAGGCCCATCCTGACGACGCCTCGACGAAACGCAATCTTGCCATCGCTAACTTTAAAGCTCAACGGTACGCACAGGCGTGGAGGTTGCTGCAACCGATGGCGGTGACCAACCCAACTGATTTTCAGATCCTCGACCTGGCGGGCCTGTCGCTGTTTGCTCTCGATCGGTATCCGGAAGCTGCCAGCTATCTGGAACGGGCGAACCAGGTGCAACCATCCGATTTAGAGACGCTCGATATGCTCGGCAAGGCGTACCTGCGGATGAAGGATTACAAGGCGCTGACCGGCGTATTTGCTCGAATCATGCAGGTGAATCCAAACTCGGCATCCGCTCACATCATGATGGGCACGGCCTATGACCAGATGTCGCAACGACCGGAGGCGATTCAGGAGTACCAGGCTGCGGAGAAAGCGGATCCAGACTTCATGGGCGTGCACTCCGGCCTGGGCTTCCTCTATTGGCGGCAGGGCGAGACCGAGCTTGCAGAGAAAGAATTTCGAGCTGAATTGCAGCGGTTCCCCAACGATCCAACCTCGAACTGCATTCTGGGTCAGATACTTCTGGATCGCTCCCAGCCCGAAGACGCCGCGCCTTACTTCCGGGCAGCCCTCGCGTCGAATTCTCGTTATACCGAGGCTCTGGTTGGGTTGGGTAAGACGGAGCTCGCGCTGAAACATCCCCAGGCAGCGGTTGAAGATCTTCGCAAAGCGATCCAGGTTGATCCCAACTACTACGAGGCACACTACATCCTGGGCACGGTGCTGGGACAGCTCGGACGTGCCGCAGACGCGGCGCGCGAGCGAAAAATCGCTCTTGATCTGCAAGAAGAGAAGCGCGCAGCGGCTATCAAGAAAAATGAGAGCCGGTGAGGCCTGCAGCTGAAAGAGCGGACTTCCTGCAGACCGGCGGCCAAGAAAAAGCGCACGCCGGAAGACCCGGCGTGCGCCGTACCACACGCTTCAGTTAGAAGTTAAATTTGGCACCCAGTTGCACCTCTCGTGGAATGTGCCATCCGGTTACGGTTCCGAAGCTGCCAGAACCGAAAGCTGTCCCCACGGAGCTGGGGCTGCCATGATTGAACGTATTGAACGTCTCGAGGCGGAGTTGCATGCCCACGCGTTCGCCGAGCTTCACATTCTTGATCAACGACGTATCCCATCGCTGAAATCCCGGCCCTAGGACCGAGCCAGGACGCTCATCGCCGAAGTGCCCAACCGCCTCCGCAAAGGCTGCCGTGTTGAAGAACTCAGCCGCAGTTTTCGGGCCGCTGGGATCGCCCACCTGATCGGTACGCAGTTGAGCGGTTGAGCCTCGGGCCAGACCGACTCCGCCAGGGTAAAGCGGGCACGTTGGATTCGTCGGAGTTGGGGTGCACGAAATTGTAGCGTTGGTGGTCGTAACCAGCGCAAATGGATCGCTACTTTGAGTGATGGTCTGTGATTGTCCGGTCTGGAAGTTCACGATGCCAGAGATTTCCCAACCGCCAAGCACATGCCCCACGAGGCCTCGCTGGTCCCTAAGGAACGGGAGATCGTAGACGTAGCTCACCACCAGTATCTGCGGCGTGTTCAGGGTAGACGGCCCATAGTTCGAGTCGAGGTCATAGGAGTCATAGGCTCCCAGGCTGCGATCTTGCGGATTGGTGGTCAGCAGTTTTGACCAGGTATAAGCGGCTTGCAGGGTGAGCCCGTTATTGAACCGGCGATTCAAAGATATTTGCAGGGAGTTGTAGTTGCTGGTGAAAACGGGATTGCGAGATACGATTGCCTCGTATCCCAGGTAAGGGGCAAGGGCGTTTGCATCTACGCCTGCGGCGGAGTTCGCCACCCGGGTAGCAAGCGGCACCTGGTTCAGATCCATGTCGCCCAGCAGATGCACGCCTTTGGTTCCCACGTAACCGACCTCGAGGACGGTGTTTCGCATAACCTCATGCTGAACCGAAAGGTTGAAGTCCTGGTAGCTCGGAACTTTGAACGTTGGGTTTCCAGTTATGGTCAGGGCGCTTGGGCCTAGCGACGGCCCCGCCGGAGCTCCGGCAGTGGGATTATCGAACACGTTGAGACTGCTGAGGGGGTTGTTGTTAATGGTCGCGGTTTGAACCAGGGGCGGATCGCTAAACGCATTCTGCTCCCAAATGCCATTGAGGGTCCGGTCATAGAAGATACCGAAGCCCCCGCGAAGCGCCCATTTGCCGTTTCCAAAGGGGTCCCAGGCGATCCCGAGGCGAGGGCCCCAGTTATTATTTGCGCTGGGATTGACTCGGCTACCGTAGGGCGAACAGGTTACCAATGCCCCGATGGCTTGAGCCGCGCTGCACGCTGTGCCGGTCGGAAAAATCAGCCCGTTGGCGTAAGTTGCAGCATTGCCCGCAACCATGTTTCCGGTCGCGGGATTAATCGCTGGAGCGTCCGCCGCGCTGAACGTGTTTGGGTCGAAGTTCAGCAGAGTGTTAGCGCTATCCGAGGGCGACGGGAAGTAGCTGTATCTGACACCGAGGTTAAGAGTGAGTCGAGGGGTGATCTTCCAATCGTCCTGGACGTAGGCCTCAAAGTTGATGTAATGAAGGAATGGAGTGGTGTCTTTGCTCTGTTGACTGTAGCTATCCGCCTGTCCTAACAGAAAATTCGCAAACTCCGGGTTTCCGTTCAAGTTCGAGAAGTTGAAGTTTGCCTCGCCGGAGGATGCATTCTCGGTTTTTACCATCCACATCGACGTAAAGCCAGTGCGGATAGTGTGATTGCCGTGCTGAATCGTCAGGTTGTCGAATATGTTCCTGTCCTTGTTGCGTTCAAAGTAAGGCGCGCTGGTATTAGCCAAACCAGCGGCGCCGTCGGCAAAGTTGATATTCGGCGCACGGCCGTTCGGGTCGGTATAGACAGTATTGTTGGTGAGTTGAGTGAGGAAGGCCGGGGAATTTGCGATGGCCCCGGTCAAGACTGAATTGATGGCCCCATAAGAATCGGCAAATTCCACTTCGTTAACCACCTTGGGGGAGAGCGTCGCGGTCGCGTTCAGTACCAGATTGCGGCCTGGCGCATTGAGGGACGTGGTCTCCACTCCCGGATAGTTTGCCGCTCCCCAGAGGCCAAAGGGAAAGTTCTCGGGAACCGAGTCTTGCATATAGCGTGCGTAGACGCGGACTTTATCTCCGACATTCTGATCGATGCGGATAATGTCCTGGCGAAAATTGTTCAATTGACTGTAATTCGTATTCAGCACGCCACTTGAGTTGGCTGGATAGTTCTGCATGAAGGTGGTCAGATATGCGTTGGCGTTCTGGCTGAAGCATGAGGGGCTGATGACTGAGTTGCTGCCAGAAAGGGTCACGCAACCGGCGGGCGCCACGGGGATTGCACCGGCAAATGTGCCGCCTAGCTCCGCGGCCGTGGGCACAGTGATGGTATTCGTAGCTGGAGTGCTCGCCTTACGCCACTCCTCCGACCAGAAAAAGTATGTTTTGTCTTTCGCCGGGTGATAGAGCTTGGGAATGAACAGTGGCCCACCAAAGGTAAAGCCAAAGTCGTTGTAGCGCTCAATCGGAGTCTCGTCTGCCTGGGAGAGTGGTTGCCCGGCCGCTATGTCAGCCCGTCCGGCAAACGTATTCGCGTTGTAGAAGTTGTTCCGGTTGAACTCATAGCCGCTACCGTGCCATTGGTTCGTTCCTGACTTGGTCGCCACCACGATCTGACCGCCACCGCTGCGTCCAAATGCCGCATCGTAGTTGCTGCGCTCCAGCGTGAATTCCTGGATGGCATCAATGCTTGGCGTGTTCAGCAAAGTTCCATTCGAGCCGCTATCGTTGATATCAGAACCATCCACGGTCCAGTTGTTTGCTCCGGTGCGCGCGCCATTGATCGAGATCTCAGTGTTGCTGCTCAAGCCAAATCCGGGCTCATCCCCAAGTTGATTTGATACGCCGGGCTGCAGCAATACCAGTTGTTCAAAGTTACGGTTGTTGAGGGCCAGTTCTCGAACCTGGTCGCCCGTGACCGTTCCGGATTCCTCTGCCGTCGTGGTTTGAATTGCCGTGTTTTCTGCCGTCACTTCGACAGTTTCGCTCACCTTCCCGGCCTTCAATTGCACATCGAGAGTGTGCTTTTCCGCGACGTTAAGAATGACGTCCTTTGCTACGTAGGCCTGAAAACCGCTGTTCTTGATGGTCACTCGGTAGCGGCCTGCGGGAAGGTTCGTGATATTGAAATTGCCGGTGTCGGTGGTGGTCACCGTGCGGATATCCGTGCCGGTATCATCGCTGTGAACCAAAACTGTCGCACCCGCCACAACGGCGCCGCTGGGGTCGGTCACCGTACCTGTGAGCGTAGCCGCCAGCTCCTGCGCCAGGCCTGCTGCCGACAAACTGAGGATGACTACGCAGACCGCTAGAAGGGAAAACAGCTTCTGCATAGCTCCGGGCTCACCTTCTGTTACGTCTCTACGCGTTCCGCACGTCAATTTCGTCATCACAACTCCTCCTCAAAGCACTTCACCAACTGGACCCTCGCTAGAACAGGCCCCTAATACAAACCAACTATGCTATATAGCACATAATGATCTATGGTCAAGAAAAAAATGCAGGAACCCTGTGAAAATCTCCGGGGAGTGTTCTTGGCTGCTCTATATCATCATTCCTCCAGAAGGATCACGACCGGAGTGGGCGAATATTCCTGCGACCGGTTCAGACCGAGGCAAACTGCCCAAATTATCCCGAATAACTGATTGCGCGACCAATCTGCCGTGCTTTCAATCCTCCTGATTCCCTTGCGGGACGCGGCATTTGCATACCTCAATGCTCTATAGCATCCTTCCCATGAGCTGTTACCCACACCCATCCCTTTCGAGATTTGGGCTTTACATCGCGCGCTCGATACGCTATATAGCAGTAGACAGCTGAAGCGGTGGTACCGCAGTAAACGTATCCGGAGACGCGGCCGTCAGTAGTTCGCGGCCAAGGTGGAAAAGGCAATATGCCTGGAAATCATCGCAAAGCGACGCCCGTTTACCAAAGAATCCAGAGCGAGATTCGCAAGCGCATCGAAGCGGCTGAACTCAACCCCGGGGATGCCGTTGAGTCTGAGCGCGGACTGGCAAGAACGCACAAGGTCAGCCTGATGACGGCTCGCCATGCCCTGGCCGGTCTGGAGCGCGAAGGCATTGTAGAACGCCGTCGCGGGGCTGGCACGTTCGTGGCCGCGCCCAAGATCCACTTTAACAAGCTGATGAGCTATACCGAACAAATGTCAAGCCGTGGTTTGGCTCCGCGCTCCCGGGTGTTGATCGCAAAGGTGGTTGAAGACGAGCAGGAGGTTGCGGCCCGGCTCGGGCTGCCGGCAGCCAGCAGCGTCTTAAAAATCCAGCGCCTCCGCCTTACCGGCGAAGAGCCCTTTGCGCTGGAAACCTGCTACTTGCCCGCCTCCGACTTTCCCAAACTGTCGTCTGCCCCCTTGGGAAGAAGTTCATTGTTTGCGGTTCTCCAGCACGAGTATGACGTGGAATTGGCCTATGCAGACGAAGAAGTCGATGCTACAGCAGCGGATGCTAACATTGCGGAACTGTTGGGCGTGCCTCGGGGCGCCCCGCTGCTGCGCATTCGTCAGATCATCTATTCCGCCAAGGGCAAAGCTACGATTTACGGAGTCGGTTTCTACCGCTCGGAACGACACACCCTGTTTGTCCGGCGCTTCCGCTAAATTAAGGCGTAACCTGCTTCCAGTGGAGGAAATGCGGAGTACACATGGTCGAACATTCGACCTCAGCGAGAGGAGAGTCGGTTCAAAGCAGCGTCGCACTTTGCGATCTCCCGCTGCACCAGCTTGGGATCGCTGCATGCGAATCCGACCGGCGTTCTCACTCCTGGATGGCTGATTTCCTTCCACGCCTGCAGCTGCGTCTGTACCAGGACCGCGCCTCGTTCCAATGTCGAATCTGCTGCTGTGCTCCTTCATGTGGGTTTGAGGTTTCCTCGCGTGACAATTCAGCGCGTCCAGCGTACGCATCTGCAAGGACATATTGGGCCTCCAATATATCGGGATGAGCGGCTGTGATCGGTTCGACGATCTCCAAGGCACGCTGGTACTCCTGCAAGGCTTCCTCGCGTCTCCCCAGTCTCGCCAACGAGGAGCCATTTTTGCGTGAATCCCGCCGGCAACAGCAGCGATGCCGGTGCCGTCATTGCGGCGCGCGAGGGGTTCCCACCCCTGCAACCCCTTCCGATAACTCTGCAGTGCCAGAGACCACTTGCCCGTTCTGCTAAGAGCCTAAGGAACGGCAGTAACGTTGATCGTGGCATCTGGAGCCTAGGTGCAAAAGTATTCACTCCCCTTTTTTCCTTAATCAGGCACCAGCAGATTCAGCTTCGCTACCGGCAGAGCTTCAAGTTGCGATTCGTCCTGAAAACGAGCCTTGCGTCACACGACGAGTCATGGTTGAATTTTGTCGACCGCCATCGAGAAATAATCTCCGAGTGATGCCGAGAAAGCAGGTAGCAGCCTTGAACCGAAGAGAGTTTTTGAAGGCATTCGGGGCAGTCTCACTTTCGCAGATGTGGCCGCGCAGCGCGTTCGCAAGTCCCGCCATCCGCCGGGTGCGTCCTTCGGACCCAGGTTGGCCCTCGAACGCAGCGTGGAAGCGCCTGAACGAGGCGGTCGGCGGCAACCTGATTCAAGTCGATTCTCCGCTGAACGCATGCCTGTCCTCGTTCCAGAGTGCGGACTGCAAAACTCTTTTCGCAAATCTGAAAAACCCCTACTATATCGGCGACAACCCCGGCGTCACCCAAACCCTGGGCTGGGTCGACGGTTGGGCCACCAAACCTAGTGTCTACGCCGTCGCGGCAAGAAATGCCGGCAACATCGCAGCCGCCGTAGAGTTTGCCCGCGACAACAATCTGCGCCTCGTCGTCAAAGGAGGTGGCCACAGCTATCAGGGCACATCGAACGCACCCGATTCCCTCCTGATTTGGACACGTCCAATGCATGACGTTACCATCCAGCAAGATTTCGTTCCGAGTGGTTGCAAGTCCACTCACGCTCCTCAGCGGGCCGTCACTGTCGGCTCGGGAACAATCTGGTTGCAAGCTTACGACGCCGTCACCACCAAGGCCGGCGCCTATGTTCAAGGTGGCGGCTGCACCACCGTCGGCGTCGCCGGCTTGATTCAGAGCGGCGGGTTCGGCAGCTTCTCAAAGCACTACGGAATGGCCGCCGCCGGCCTTCTGGAAGCCGAAGTCGTTACCGCGGACGGCAAAGTGCGAATCGCAAACTCTTGCACCAATCCGGATCTGTTCTGGGCTCTGAAAGGAGGTGGGGGCGGCACCTTCGGCGCAGTCAGCAAATTAACCTTGCGCGTGCGAGATCTTCCAGAACTGGCCGGAGGCGCCAACTTCACCGTCAAAGCTTCTTCCGATGACGCCTATCGCCGCCTGATCCGCCGCTTCGTGGCCTTCTACCGCGAAGCTCTCTTCAATGATCATTGGGGCGAGCAAGCGCACTTCTCTCCCGACAACAAGCTCGAAATCAGTATGGTTCATCTTGGACTGGACACGGAGCAATCGCGAAAAGTCTGGCAGCCTTTCCTCAGTTGGCTGGCGCAGTCCTCCACCGCCTACACGATCGAGTCTGAGCCCGAAATCGGCAGCATGCCCTTCCGCCATTGGTGGGACGTTGACTGGCGCAAAGAACATCACCATGACGTTTTCAAGGCAGACTCCCGCGCCGGCGCCAGCCCAATCAATGTCTGGTGGAACGGCGACGGCGGCCAGGTCGGCTGGGTGGTCTGGGGTTTCGAGTCGCTCTGGATGCCCGCTTCCCTACTGCAAGACGATTCCCAGGAAACGTTGGCCAACGCCTTGTTCTCAGCTTCCCGCTTCACCGAGGTACAGCTCCATTTCAACAAGGGGCTCGCCGGTGGCCCTGCGGAAGCCATTGAATCTGCCAAAGACACCGCCATGAATCCCGCGGTGTGCGGCGCCTTTGCTCTCGCCATCGTCGCGGACGGCCAGGGGCCCGCGTACCCCGGAATTCCCAATCACGAACCCGACGTTGCCAAGGGCCGCAAAGCCGCCGACACCGTGCACCGCAGCATGAACGAACTGCGCGCCGTCGCCGCCAGCAGCGGAGCCTACGTCTCGGAGAGCAACTTCTTCGAGTCCGACTTCGAGCATTCCTACTGGGGTGCCAACCACGCCCGCCTCGTCGAAATCAAAAAGAAATACGACCCCGACGGCCTCTTCTTCGTCCACAACGGAGTCGGCTCAGAACAGTGGACCCCCGACGGCTTCACCAGGCTCTAGAAACGGGCTTCGGGGAAATTACTCCGACGGCTTCCATTTGCGCCCGGCCCGTTTCCAGTGTTCTTCGTTTGAGAGCACTCAGAGCTATTTGTTGGCAGCTGGCTTGACGTCGTAGCGATCAAGGTTCATCACCTTGTTCCACGCAGACGCGAAGTCCTTCACAAACGCCTGCTTCGAGTCGTCACAGGCATAGACTTCCGCGATTGCCCGGAGCTGGGAGTTCGAACCGAAGAGGAGATCAACCCGCGTCCCAGTCCACTTGATTTTGTCCGTCACCCGATCGCGCCCCTCAAACACACCATCGGACGTAGCAGAGGCCTGCCATTTCGTATTCATGTCGAGCAGGTTGACGAAGAAATCATTCGTCAGCGTCTCGGGCCGCTTGGTAAAGACGCCGTGTTTGGCCTGCCCGAAGTTCGCATTCAGGGCGCGCATCCCGCCGACCAGGACCGTCATCTCGGGGGCAGTCAGCGTCAGCAACTGCGCCCGATCCAACAGCAACTCCTCGGCCGATAGTTTCTGCCCGCTTCCGTTTCGAAGATAGTTGCGGAACCCGTCCGCTCTTGGTTCCATTACGGCGAATGAGTGCACGTCGGTCTGCTTCTGCGAAGCATCCGTGCGTCCCGGCGAGAAAGCAATCTTCACTTTGTGGCCGGCTTTCTTCGCAGCTTCCTCGACAGCTGCATAGCCGCCCAGAACGATCAAGTCAGCCAGCGAGACCTGCTTTCCTTTGTTCTTGCCTTTCTTCCCGCTGGACCGCGAGCCGTTGAAATCCTTTTGGATCGCCTCCAGCTTCGTAAGAGCCTTCGCCAGCGCGGCCGGCTGGTTCACTTCCCAATCTTTTTGTGGCGCGAGGCGAATGCGCGCCCCGTTCGCTCCACCCCGTTTGTCGGAGCCGCGGAACGACGCCGCCGATGCCCAGGCAGTCGTCACCAGTTGGGAGATCGACAGTCCGGATTTCAGGATCTTCGCCTTCAAAGCAGCAATGTCCTGCTCTCCGATCAATTTATGATCGATGGCGGGAACAGGGTCTTGCCACAGCAGTGTCTCCTTCGGAACGAGTGGGCCCAGGTAGCGCGGGAGCGGCCCCATGTCGCGGTGCGTCAGCTTGAACCACGCCCGCGCAAACGCGTCTGCGAACTGATCGGGATGCTCGTAGAAGCGCCGCGAAATCTTTTCGTACGCCGGGTCAAGCCGCAAGGCAAGGTCCGTAGTCAGCATCGATGGCGAATGCCGCTTTGAGGGATCATGCGCATCCGGCACCGTAGCTTTTCCCGCGCCATTCTTCGGTGTCCATTGATGCGCCCCGGCCGGACTCTTCGTCAACTCCCATTCGTAGCTGAACAGGTTCGTAAAGAAGTTGTTGCCCCACTTCGTAGGCGTCGTCGTCCAAATGACTTCCAAACCGCTGCCGATAGTGTCACCACCATGACCTTTGCCAAGTTTATTCTTCCATCCGAAACCTTGATCCTCGAGGTTGGCTCCTTCCGGTTCGGCGCCTACATATTGAGCGGGAACGCCAGCGCCGTGCGTTTTGCCGAAGGTGTGTCCGCCGGCTATGAGTGCCACTGTTTCTTCGTCATTCATCGCCATGCGGGCGAAAGTCTCTCGAATATCCCGTGCCGCGGCAACCGGATCCGGCTTTCCATTCGGCCCTTCCGGATTCACGTAAATCAGACCCATCTGCACCGCGCCGAGAGGATTCTTAAGATCACGATCGCCACTGTAGCGCTCGTCCGCCAGCCATGTGCCCTCAGGACCCCAATTCACCTCTTCGGGCTCCCACACATCCTCGCGTCCGCCGGCAAAACCGAATGTCTTGAAGCCCATCGATTCCAACGCGACGTTCCCGGCGAGAATCATCAGGTCGGCCCAGGAAATTTTCCGGCCATATTTCTGCTTGATCGGCCAGAGCAGCCGGCGTGCCTTGTCCAGGTTCACGTTGTCGGGCCAGCTATTGAGCGGCGCGAAGCGCTGCTGGCCGGCTCCGGCGCCACCGCGGCCGTCGCCGATGCGGTACGTGCCCGCGCTGTGCCATGCCATACGAATGAACAGCGGTCCGTAGTGCCCGAAGTCCGCCGGCCACCACTCCTGCGAGTCCGTCATCAGTGCGTGCAAGTCCTTGATCACGCCCTTCAGGTCGAGCGTCTTGAACTCTTCCGCGTAATTGAACTTCTTGTCCATCGGATCGGACAGAGGGGAATGCTGGTGCAGGATATTTACGTTCACCTGCTTCGGCCACCAGTCGCGGTTTGTGGGCACGGAGGCGCCGTGATTAAACGGGCACTTGGCTTCGGGTAAGGTGCTTTTGTTTTTGGCTTCGGGAGAAACACTTCCTGATGAGGTCGCGAGTGTATTTTCCATATGTTTTTCGTCCTTCGAATCTTGATTGAGTACTGCGTGAAAAAAATTACTTCTTGGCACTGCAGCGCCGGCAGAGGCCAAAGACCTCAACCAACGGCTGCGTCAGATCAAAGCCATCCGGCGCGTGCCGGGATAGCCGGTTGAAATCGATGAACTCTCCTTCGATGTCCCGCACCGATTTGCAGCGCGAGCAGACCAGGTGGTGATGAGGTTTGAGATTGCCGTCCACGCGCAACGTGGTCGCATGAGGACTGACCTCTCGCAGCAACCCGCACTCGATGAAAAGCCGCAGATTGTTGTAAACCGTGGCCAAGGAAATGGATGGAATGCGGCGCCGGACCGCGGCGTAGATGTCTTCCGGGGAATAGTGTCCGTGGGACGCGACGACGGCCTCATAGACCACCTGGCGCTGGTGCGTGACCGCCAAACCATGCTTCGTGGCCAGCTCTCGGAACTGTTCATGAGTGAGGCGCATGGGTGAGGAGCATGATTATCGGATGAGAATGATTATAAAACGACCCAGAACAGTGTCAACGGAAATTTTTCTCTGACCCGAAGAAGGCGGCCGCTAGACCAGACGGTGCGTTACTACGACCGGATCGTGGCTCGGACTCGAAGGGATCCTTACTCCAATCCTTCCACCACGTACAAAGACCCCAGAATCCGTCGGGTATCGTAGACATACGTTTTGCTATTCTCGTTGTACTGTAGCCGCAGTTTCAACATCGATCCCGCTTTCTCGCTCAGTTCTACGGTCTGAAGTAGCGTCCGCCTTCCGGTCGCCACTTCCACGCGGTACATCCGTACCGCCACGGGTGTCCCCGAAGACACCAATAGCGCTTGCCCGTCTTCCGTCCATTTATCAAACGCTTCCTGGGGCTCAATTGCCGGAACCACTTGCGCCTTTTGTGTCTCCCGATCAAACACCACTGCTTCCCCGGAAGCATTCCGCCCGGCAATCCGCTCTCCGTCTTTGGCTACAGTTCGCCCGATAAAATCCGGCGGGCCCAAGGGCTGCGGTTTTCCACCCTCGAGGTCCATCTCGAATGTCCGCAGCGACTGGCCTTCGGTCGCCCCGTTCAGCAGCAGATGCTTGCCATCCGGAAACCAGTTCAGATAATCCAAATTCACGATGTCCCCCACCGGCAAACGCCGGCTTTCCCCTGGGCCAATCGGAAGCAGCGCCACCTGCGGCGGTCGGGTCAGAATCGCAGCAGCAACGGTCATTCCATCGGGCGAAAATCTCTCCGCTGTACCTGGTCCGAGCGCCACCGGCGCAGAGCCATTCAGCTTCCGGTAAACCACCAGATATAACGGACCTGCGGGTCCTCCCCATTCCATGAAAACGATTGCCTTCCCGTCGGGCGAAATGTCCGGATTCGACGATCCGTTGAACCATTCCAAGCCTCGCCGCTCTTTCCCGGCGCCCGGCTCGATCTCCGTAATCTCGGTGCGGTACTGCTCGTTGGAAAGAAGCACGCGTCCATCCGCCGCAATATCCATCAGGCGCGTCCGTTGCGGCGCCGCCAGAATTTGCCGGACCTTTCCCGACAAACCCACTGCATACAATTGCTGATCCGTCGTCTGATCGGCAGCGGTAAACCAGATTTCCGTGTCGGTTCGCCAGGCCAGTCCCTGGATACCTCCGTATTCCTTGGTCAGCAGCTTATGATTCCCGGCCTCATCCACCACAGCCACCCAGCCCCGATCATCGTCATACACCGGGTGTTCCACAAACGCGACCTGCGTGCCGCTGGGCGACACGCGCACATAATCCAGGTAGCCGGAGGTGGTGTAAAGCACTTTTCCCGCCGGATACTCCAGTTGCACTTTCCGGTTCGCATGGCGCACTACGGCCAGGGTCTTGCCATCGGGGGCGTAGTCTGCCGCAATCACTTCCTTTTCCAGCGGGCGGGGTGTACCGCCGGCCATCTGCGATTGGGCCATTGTGCCACTCAGAAGATTCGCATGGTAGGCAGTATCCAGGGTCAGCGCCATCTCTCCACTGGAGGAGAGAGCCAGCAACGCCGCGCTTGGCAAATCCAGTTTCGTGGATTGGGGGAATTCCATGCGGACGGAATAAATCTGCAGCGGGTCGTTACTCCACTGCGCGCTATACATCACCGTTCCACCATCCTTAGCAAAGCGCGCGTTCGAGAGAAAGCCCTGTTCATACGTCAGGCGGGTGAATTTAGGCTGCGGCCTTGCGGCGGACCACCGGCCTCCCAACCAGGCAACTGCCACAAGCACGACCACAGTCGCCAGAACCGCAGCCCAAGGCAGCCAAGCCCGGCTCACCTTGGGCTGCGCCACGCTCTTGGCGGACGAAGTTCCGTTCAGCGACTCGATGGCGAAAGCCAGATCGCTGGCGGACTGGAAGCGCCGCTCGACGCTCTTTTCCAGGCAACGGGTGAGGATACGCTGCACTCCCAGCGGTGCTTGCCAACCCGATTCGTTGAGTTCCGGAGGGTCCTCGCGCAAAACTGCGGTCATGGTTTCGGCGGACGTATCCCGTTTGAAGGCGCGTTTCCCGGTCAGCATTTCGTAGAAGACCGCGCCAAAACTGAAAATGTCAGATCGCGCGTCGCTGGGCTCGCCTCGCACCTGCTCGGGTGACATGTAGCCGACCGTTCCCATCACCATGCCCGGCAACGTGCCACTGCCCAGGGTCAACGCGGTTTCGTTCCGCTCCTCGACCCGCACCAGCTTCGCCAGCCCGAAATCCAGTACTTTGACGCGTCCGTCCCGCGTAATGAAAACGTTCTCCGGTTTCAGGTCGCGGTGCACGATTCCCTTTTCGTGGGCGGCAGCGAGTCCCTGCGCGAAGCCGAGGGCGTACTCGATGGCGCGGCGTGCCGGCAGCGGGCCGGCTTCCAGTTTTTCCCGGAGCGTCACGCCCTCGAGAAACTCGCTAACCAGAAATGGTGCGCCATCGTGCGTCCCGATGTCGTGGATTGCCAGAATGTTGGGGTGGTTCAGCGCGGCAATGGTGCGAGCTTCCTGTTCGAAACGGCGCAACCGGTCTGCGTCCCGCACCAGCGCCTCCGGCAGCACCTTGATCGCCACGTCGCGTCCGAGCCGGGTATCGCGGGCGCGATAGACCTCTCCCATGCCCCCGGCGCCCAGCGGCGATTGAATTTCATACGGACCAAGTTTTGTGCCAGAGGTAAGCGCCATGCGTGGGCGCAATTATAGCGTGAGCAGCGCGCTGCAAAGAGTGCGACTGCCCTGGGCGGTTCGGATGGTGTTCAGCAGGGGAGAAGCACTCGCCTGGGCGCTTCCAGAAGCCGACTCATGGCTCATTCGAGCTTTCCAGTTTGCCGAGTACTCACCATCGAGTCAAGGCGACCAGGAGTACTCCGATTCAAGGTTCAGATCACCCGCAGAACTGCCAAAGTTGCATCGTCGATTCGGTGTGCCTTGGAGAAGTCATCCATAGTATTGAAGATCAAATTGACGAGATCTCCGGCGTTTTGAGCGCATTGCGCTCCGCGGGCGGCTGCTTTCAATAAGCCCTGCACTCCCCATTCCTCCCCGTCCTCATTTGTCGCTTCGATCAGTCCGTCAGTGAAAGCGATCAGCAAATCACCGGTTTCGAGCTTCACTGTGCCCTCCCCATATTCCGAATCAGCGAACAGTCCAACTGGTGCGCCACCCGTCTCCAACCAATGCGTTGAGCCATCTCGCCGAATGACGACCGGCGGATTATGCCCGGCATTTACGTAGCGCAGAGTACGGGTCGACCCGTCGAAGACCCCGTAGAATAAGGTTGCATATCGGTCCTCGGACGACGAAGCGTACGCCTGATGATTTACCACCTTGAGCAGCGCGGCCAAGTCGTCTCCCGTGAACACAGCCGCGGTCCGAAGCGAGGACTGTACATTGGCGATCATGAGTGCTGCGGCCAGACCTTTGCCCGAGGCATCTCCAACGACCAATGCCAATCGGTCACTCTTCAGTGGGATGAAATTGTAGCAATCGCCGCCGAGCGCCCGAACCTGGCGGCAACGGGCGCCATAGTCCAGGGAATCGCTGGCCGTGTACGGCGCCTGCATAAAGCCCTGTTGCACATCGCAGGCCAGTACCCAGTCCTGGCTAACGTCCACTACCATTTCGTCAGTCGTCATTTTCTCGCCTCCACTTGTAGGTCGGTTCTGGCGCTCCTGAATCGACGTCGGGAGGTGAATTGTCGCCTATAAAATATTTCTGACGAAGATGTAGAGAATGGCGGGACGGCTCCGACTACAGGATGAAAGCGCAGATTGCAGGCGCTATAACCAGAGACGAAGGAGCAAAAAGACATGAAATACATTTTGCTGATGTCGGGCACAAGGGCAGGCGTGGAGGCGTACCACGCCTGGCCGAAACAGGATATCGAGGCGCATATGGAAGTTCTCCACCGCATCAACCGGGATCTCACCGAGTCCGGAGAATTTGTCACCACACAGGGCTTAGCCGAACCGAAGGAAGCCAAGGTCGTGCGTGGCGAGAAGAACGGCGTCCCGGTCACCGACGGCATTTTCCCCGAATCGAAGGAATTTCTGTTGGGCTACTGGATCGTTGACGTTCCGAACGCCGAGCGCGCTTATGCCATCGCGGGACGGATTTCCGCTGCATCCGTAAACATGCCGATTGAAGTGCGGCAGTTCGCAACCCATGAAGCCAAATCCCGATAAACCAATGTCCAGAACTCAGTATTAAAGGAGCGAAAGCGTGAAATATATATTGATGATGAACACGATGAAGGCAGGCCACGGCGTGCCAGATTGGCCCCATAAGGACCTTCAGGCGCACATCGCCTTTATGATGGGTCTGAATAAAGAGTTGCAGGAACGTGGAGAATTCGTGTCGGCGGAAGGGCTGTCGTTTCCCGACCAGGCGAAGCTGGTGCGCGCAGGCAAGGATGGCCGGCCCGTCACAGACGGCATTTTTCCCGAATCCAAAGAGTTTCTGGCCGGCTTCTGGATCATCGATGTCGACGGTCCACAACGAGCCTATGAGATTGCCGCCAAGGTGTCGGCCGCGCCAGGTCCCGGTGGTGCGCCGTTGAACATGCCGATTGAGGTACGCCCGATCATGAGCGGACCGCCACCGGAAATGCTGTAACGGGAGCTCTGATGACCAAGAAATGGGATGCGACTTCCGAGCATCTGTTGCGTGAACTTGCGCCGCAGGTGCTCGGCGCCGTCGCTCGCCGTTTTCGGGATTTCTCCTCGGCCGAGGATGCGGTGCAGGAGGCCATGATTGCCGCTTTCACCCAATGGCCGCAGGAGGGTGTTCCGGAAAACCCCCGGGGCTGGCTGATTCAGGTGGCGAGCCGCCGCATAGCGGACCAGATGCGCAGCGAAATTGCCCGCCGCGAGAGAGAAACGGCGGTGGCCGCGGAAGTGGAAAGCTTGGCATCCCCCCTCGAGATCGAGGCCGACATGGATCCAGACGACACTCTGATTTTGTTGTTCATGTGCTGCCATCCCGCGCTTACTCCGTCCTCGGCAATCGCGCTGACGTTGCGGGCGGTGGGCGGTTTGACTACGGCCGAAATCGCCAATGCCTTTCTGGTTCCCGAGGCCACGATGGCACAGAGGATCAGCCGCGCGAAGCAAACCATCAAAACTTCGGGCGCTCCGTTCAGTCTTCCTTCTCCACAGGAGCGGGCTGGGCAGCTGCCCGCGGTCCTGCACGTACTCTATCTGATCTTCAGCGAGGGATATGTCAGCAGCATCGGGTCGCATTTGCAACGACTCGACCTGGCGCGAGAAGCGATTCGCCTGACCCGCAACACGAAAACGCTGCTTCCCGATAATGCCGAGGTTGCCGGGCTTCTGGCGCTGATGCTGTTAACTGACGCGCGCCGTGCAGCCCGAACCGGGCAGGATGAAGAACTCATCCCGTTGGATAAACAAGATCGAAGTTTATGGGACCGCGTAGAGATTTCCGAAGGCATCGACCTTCTCACGGCCGCGCTGGCAACAGGATCGGTCGGCCTGTATCAGCTTCAGGCAGCGATCGCCGCGGTTCACGACGAAGCCGAGCGAGCTGGGGACACCGACTGGCCGCAGATTCTGGCTCTCTATGAATTACTGAAACGAGTCTCTCCCAGTCCGATGGTCACTCTTAATCACGCAATCGCAGCCGCTATGGTGCACGGCCCTGCCCAAGGCCTTGAACTGTTAAGAGCGCTCGATGCCGACCCGCGCCTTGCCAGTCACTATCGCCTCGATGCGGTTCGTGCCCATTTACTGGAGAAGACGGGAGACTATGGAGCCGCCATCGAACACTACCGAATTGCGGCTGCCCGGACAACGAGCATCCCGGAACGGAATTACCTCATGACGCAAGCCGCGCGCTTGGCCGGTGATTAACCCCCGAGTCGTGCTGCACCATGTGATTCTCGAAATCGGCGCTAATGTTCCCACCGGAACATTGTGTTATATGTTCCAACTGGAACATTTTGTGCATGCAATCCTATGGGTATGAATGCGTACGTACAATCTCCTTAAGCGAAACAAACTGCGGGAGTTAGGGGGCTGAGACACCCACCCCTCTTATCGAGGGCCACCCGCCAAACTACTGGCGGCTTCGATAAAGGCGATGAACAACACACTGGGTGACGGCATACTCCTAGTTAGCCCATGTATCCTAGAACCTAGACTGGCTGCGGCCTGAACGCCCAATCGAGATCATGGTTTGGTAGCGTAGGGGATTGTTTGGAGCGGTAGGGAATATAGTTATGTCCCGGCCCGGCTTACGCTTTACAAACCCCGGAGAGTTTTGTTATGGCACGACATTTCCGATCGCACCTTCTCCGACTCGTTTTGACGAGTGTGTTGGCGCTCCTTGCCCTTGCATGTGTCTATCAGTCGCTAGCGGAAGCACGCCATCATGATCATGGCAAGATTATCGGTGGCTACTTCGAAGAATGGGGCATCAACTACGCCGGCTACAACATCGCGGATTTGCAGAAGAACGGCGTGGCCGATGAATTGACACATTTGATCTACGCCTTCGGCAATGTAACCCCGACTTCTCCGCCGGCGTGCGCAATTGCCGATCCCGTGGCCGCTTACCAGAATTCGAGCCTCCCGAGTGTGAGCGGCAAGCCCTATACCGCGCCGCTTTACGGAAACTTTGGCGCGATCCAACAACTGAAAGGGCTTCATCCCCAGCTGAAAGTGTTGATCTCTTTGGGGGGACAAGCGGGTGACATAACCGGCTTTGCGACCGCCGCAGCCACAGCGGCCGGCCGCACTGCGCTCGCCTCTTCGTGCATCACCTTATTTGTTAAGGGCAATATCGCCGCAGGGGTTACTGCTCCCGGCTTGTTTGACGGCTTCAACATCGATTGGGAGTTTCCCGGCGCTGGGGACAAACAGAATTTTACCGCTCTGCTAAGGGAGTTCCGCACCCAACTGAACGATCTGGCAAAAACGACCGGCAAGCAATATGTCTTGACGTTCGATTCGCCAGCCAGCCCGAAGAAATACGTGAACATCGATCTTAAGGCAGCGGCTGCGCAGGTGGATTTCCTCACCATCGACGGATATGACTATGCTGGAACCTGGGACAAGGAGACCAACGAGTCATCTTCACTCTATGACACGAACGCGGACCCCGTGTATGCCGACGCCCGTTACATTGATGCGACCGTGCGAGCGTATCTGCAGGCTGGCGTGCCAGCGGCCAAGTACACCATGGGTCTGCCACTGTATGCGGTGGGCTGGAGGGGCGTCCCCAACGAGAACCATGGCTTGTACCAGAGCATAACCGGCCCTTCTCCAGTACTGCTGGCCGATGGGTCGGGACAGTGCCCGAATCCAGACAAGGCCACTGCTTCGCCAGGTTGTGACACGATATTGACGCCGGGTTTTTCAACCTACTCAACCATCGAGAGCCTCACCAACAGGTACGGTTACACCCCCTGGTACGATTCAGCCAGAGTCGGAGCTACCCTCTACAATCCGTCGACCGGAATTTTCTACAGCTACGATGATCCTGCCGCAGTGGCTGCGAAAACGGCCTACATCAAGAAGAAGAAGCTTGGTGGCGCATACGTGTGGGCGTTGAATGACGACGATGTCAGCGGATCCCTGACCAAAGCGATTGCTGCCGGCCTGAAGTAAATCGAGATTGCGCAACTCCGGTTGATGATTGTCCGGCTGATACGGCACCCGCAAGCCACTCTTCGCATCAAGTTCGGTTTCCGTAACAGGATCGCGAGAAATCCCCAGTTTTCCACAAATTGGAACCAGCCCGCACCGACGTTGCGCGACCCGCGCTTTCTAGAGCTTAGCGGCCGCGGAGAAGTTTGCCGTTCGGATCGCGCAACAAGAAAGAGGTTTCTCTTCCGCTCGACGGTCGATGGGGTTAGGCTGGACGCGCTTTAATGCTATAGAGCACATCACAACATTTGATTGGAGGAATCGAGGGTATTCGGCCATATCTCAAGCACCTTGTTATAAGTGCTATAGATAGGTTGATCTCTCGCCAAAGCAGCCTGGCGGGTCCCGCCGGCGGGCGCAGCTATTCCCGCAATCAACCCAAACCCGCGGGGGACCGGCCAGGCCGGCGTTCGCCGAGCTTCCACCGAACTTCCATCGAACTTCCATCGAACTATAAGGAGCTGCAAATGAAACAACGGAGCATCCCGATGAGTCTAGTTTCTAAGCGCGTGCTTACGCTGGTTGCGGTCTGGTTGCTGGCACCATTGGCGCTTGTGGCGCAGGTCGTGACTCTCAGCCCGTCGAGTGAGAACTTTGGCAGCACCCCGGTGGGCACAGGCACCGCTTGGTTTACCTTCACATTGTCCAACAGCGGCAGCTCCGCGGTGAGCATCAGTAACGTCACCGTCAGCGGCCCGTTCGTCGTATCCAGCAATTGTGGATCCTCGGTGGCCGCCAGCGGCTCCTGTCCAATCTACGTGTATTTCTATCCCACAGCGTCAGGCGCGGCCAGCGGCACGCTGACAGTGACAGACAACGCCACCAATAGTCCACAGACATCTTCTCTGAGTGGAACCGGCGGAAGCGGGGGAAGCTGTACGACCACACCCAGCGCGCCAACAGGATTGGCAGCCTCTGGCACAACCAGCTCCGGTACAAACCTGAGTTGGACCGCGGACACTCCTCCCGCCAACTGCACGATCAGCAGTTATACGGTATTGAAGAACGGAAGCTCGATTGGAACCGCGACCGGCACAACGTTTGCGGTGACCGGGCTTTCGGCTTCTACGGCTTACAGCTTCACCGTTGAGGCGACAGACAGCAACGGCACGTCGGGCCCAAGTTCAGCGGTGAATGTGACCACGCTGGCGAACAGCTGCACGACCAAGCCCAGCGCACCAACGGGATTAGCCGCGTCCGGCACAACCAGCTCGGGCACAAACCTGAGTTGGACTGCGGATACTGCTCCTAGCGGCTGCACGATCAGCAGCTACACCGTGTTGCAGAATGGAACCTCGATTGGAACCGCAACCGGCACATCGTTTGCAGTGAGTGGCCTTGCGGCTTCGACCGCGTACAGCTTCACGGTGGAAGCGACGGACGGCGCCGGAACTTCCCCGGCAAGCGCGGCGGTGAATGTAACAACTCTGGCAGGCGGTGGCGGCTCATGCGCAACAGCGTGGAGCGCCACTGCAGTCTACACCGCCGGCATGACGGCAAGCGTGAGCGGCGAGAACTACGTTGCCAATTTCTGGACGCAGAACCAGAACCCGACAACCAACAACGGCGGGGCCGGCAGTGGCGAACCCTGGACTGCGACCGGTCCCTGTTCGACCTGCTCATCTGCACCGGCGGTTCCGACTGGCTTGGCGGCCTCCGGCACCACCAGTTCCAGCACAAACTTGAATTGGAATGCGGTCACTCCCCCCGCGGGATGCAGTGTCAGCTACAAGGTACTCCAGAACGCAGCATTGATCGCGTCCCCAACCACAACGTCCGACGCTGTAACTGGCCTCACGCCGTCGACAACGTACAGCTTCACCGTAGAAGCGACGGACGCAGCCGGCACATCAGCGGCAAGTTCAGCCGTGAATGTTACGACGCTGGCTAGCTCGTGCACCACCAAACCAAGCGCTCCAACTGGATTGGCAGCTTCGGGCACAACCGATTCCAGCACAAACCTGAGTTGGAACGCGGTCACGCCTCCTAACGGCTGCACGATCACTAACTACACTGTGCTGCAGGGCGGAGTCTCAATCGGGACCACAACCACTGCATCCTTCACGCCAGGTAACCTTTCGCCCTCGACCACCTATAGCTTTACGGTTGAAGCGACAGACTATGCCGGTACGTCAGGTGCCAGTTCGGCGGTAAGCGTCACGACTTCGAAACTCACTAACCTGATGATGGCCGGATGGTATGAAGAATGGGGCACCTACTACGCCAATGCGAACGTTGCGGACCTGCAAAACAACGGCGTGGCGGGCGTCCTCACGCACCTCATTTATGCCTTTGCCAAGCCGGTCGCGAACGGCAGCAACGTGAATTGTGAGCTCGCCGACACCTATGCCGATTACCAGAAGGTCGTCCCGCAGGTGCCTGGCGCTACTCCAGCCGCGGCCCCGCTGCAGGGCAACTTTGGCGCGCTCGTACAACTCAAGCAGCTCCATCCCAACCTGAAAGTGTTGATCTCCATCGGCGGATGGAATCCGCCCACCTACAACCAGCTCTTCGATCTGGCAGCCAGTACCGAGGCTCAACGCCAGGCGTTTGTCGCTTCGTGCATCAATATATTCATCCAGGGCAACATCGCCTCGGGTGTTTCCACCGGCACTCTCTTCGATGGCTTCGACATCGACTGGGAGTTTCCGAACGCAAACGATACGGCCAACTTCACGGCGTTGATGACCGAGTTCCGCAACGAGCTGACTACGTTGTCGGGAACGACCGGCAAGACGTACCTGGTTTTGGCCGATTTGGCTGCCGGTCCGTCAACCCCGGGCGCGGCGCCGGACTCAGGCAACGATGGTGGTTATGACACGATCAACATCGCGGGCCTGAATGCGGAGTTGGACTACATGAACGTCGACGGCTATAACTACGCCGGAGACTGGTCCAATGCCACCAATGACGCATCTCCGCTGTACGACGAAACTGCCAGTCCGCTGTACGGAAAAGGGGACACGATTGACGCAACCGTACAGTACTATCTGGCGCACGGCGCAACACCGGCCAAGTACACCATGGGCTTCCCGCTCTATGGCGCCGGTTGGGCCGGAGGTCTGACCTCGACGAATGGCGGCATGTACCAGAACGCAACCGGGGTTACGGATCCGACCGGAGCCACGACTCCGAATGGAACTTCTCCGGTTCCCAATGCCAACGGTGTGGGAAATTGCCCGACGGGTGACAACCAGTCCAGTCCGACTACGGGATGCGACGTCCTGTTGACCGACGGCTTGGCAACCTATGGGACAATCGTAAATCTGCTGAACAACGGGTTCACGCCCAGCTACGACGCTACTCGCTGCGCCGCCCGTATGTTCAACGCAACCAGCAGCACTGCATTTAGCTATGACAATGCTCAATCAGTGCAGTGTAAAGTCAACTACATCAAAACCTACGGCTTAGGCGGCGGCTACGTCTGGGCGGTGAAAGACGACGACCCGAATGGAGACCTGACCAAAGCCCTGGCTAACGACCTCAATCCTTAGAGACGTGTCGCCAGAAATGACGCATGGGCAGGCCGACTATAAAGTCGGCCTGCCTTTCGTTTTTATCCACTCTGGACCGAAGGATGCGCGCGCCTATATTGGTTTCAGAAATTCCAAACCTGATTGCAAACCCCGCCTTCGTGGATGGGTTGCCCGGCTATCTTCTCGCTGAAGAGTCCAGCCAGGATACGCTTCGCCGCGAAGATCGCGGCGAACCTTGAGCGAACCGACTTCTCCATTGCAATCGAAACTTATGTATAATCCGCCGATGCAAGCAATCCCGTGGAGCACAATTGCGCTCGGCTCGCTGTTGCTCATCTCGGCCCGCTCAATAGGAGGACAGGACGTGAAATCTCCGCAACCTGAAAAGTCGAAGGCGCCTGTCAAAATAGAGCAGCGCGGGCGCATCCTTGGAATTGGCGGTGTCTTCTTCAAATCCGCGAATCGTGATCAGATGCGCGAATGGTATTCGACGCATCTTGGACTCGCTGACAAAGGCCAGGGCGCGATGCTTCCGTGGCGCGAACACGACGACCCGCAAAAGGAACACGTTACAGTTTGGACGGTTTTTTCCAACTCCACTAAGTATTTCGATCCCAGCCCCGCACCGTTCATGATCAACTACATCGTGGACGATATGGATGCTTTGCTCGACCGCTTAAAACAAGAGGGAGTAAAGATTGACGCCAAACGAAT